>Ga0194127_10000840_pt1 | contig 47753 bp, 43 predicted proteins | sample TA2KigC100mmetaG_FD_148624 | JGI IMG/M metagenome (GOLD analysis project Ga0194127, IMG submission 148624) | Freshwater microbial communities from Lake Tanganyika, Tanzania - TA2015036 Kigoma Deep Cast 100m | ecosystem: Environmental > Aquatic > Freshwater > Lake | place: Tanzania: Lake...
GTGAATAGTTCGATTTACAAATAATTGATTTTCGCGGTTTTGAGAAAAATTTCTACCATCTGAGATAGAATCTCTCAATTTTGAGAAAATTTCAAAATTTTATTCAAAAAAAATGATTTAATAACACATTTTTAGTTACTTGTATAGGAACAATTTTTGCTCTTTACACGCCGTAAGTTTAATAATATTTATTAACAAACCTTGGAGAGGATTCATGAAGTTTCTAACTACTTCAATTCTACTGGTATTATTTGTCGGTTTTTCTTTCGCTCAAACTGCGAATATTGAAATCGAAGCAATGACACCAGAGAAATTGCACCACTATGGTTATACAACAAAATCGGTTTCATCCGGATTAAATGTTGTACCAAACGGTACTTATGTATATCTAAATGCTGAAAATTTAGGAAGTACCGAACCATTCCTTCCTATTTGGGAAGTTCAATCCGCCCCAACTGGCGCATCGGTAACTTTTACGTATCCAAGCGCAAATGCGGCTTATTTTATGCCGTCGGTTCGCGGGGCTTATGTGATTAAATTAACTGTTGTTTCTGGCGGAAAATCTGACGATACAACTGTTACAATTTATTCGGCCAACTATGTTGGTACAGGGAAATTTGACGATGTTCCTGCATCATATCCAAACTGTATGTCTTGTCACGGTGCATCGCCCAAATTCACTGCTATCTTTGATAAGTGGAAAGAATCTGGTCATGCGACTATGTTCAAGGAAGGCATTTCAGGCCTCAAAGGTTCATATTATGGTTCTGGCTGCTTTAAGTGTCACACTGTTGGTTATGATCACGATGTAGCATCATCAAATAATGGTTTTGATGATGTGGCAAAAACAGAAGGTTGGACTTGGGTCAGTCCGCCTAATGCAAAAAAGTGGGATACACTAAAAACATCATATCCTAAATTAGTTGCTTTTGCAAGTATAGGTTGTGAAAATTGTCACGGACCAGGGAGTGAGCATGCATCAAGCGGTGATGTTAAAAAAATTGCTATTTCCTTAAATTCAGGTTCGTGCGGTCAATGTCATGATGAACCATGGAGACATAACAGATACGCTCAATGGGAAAACTCTCTTCATTCTCATGCAGTATGGTCAGGCTCATTTGCTCAAGGTGCATCATCACAAAATAATAATTTAGGAAACTGCATCAGATGCCATGATGGTCAAGGATTCGTTAATTTCACAAAGGGTAAAACAACGAATACTACCGGATGGACCGAAGCCCGTCATACTAAATTAGGGTGTCCTACTTGTCACGATCCGCACAGTGGTCATTTGCGCGAAGCACCAACAGTAGCAGATACTTTGGCAAACGGTTTTAAATATACTGTTGGCGGTAAAGGAATGCTCTGTATGAATTGTCACAAAGCTCGTAGAGAAGCAAAATCCTATGCAGTAAGTTCAGTAAGTTCTTCGCATTGGGGACCACACTACTCTGTTGAGTCAGATGTATTATTAGGTCAAAATGCTGCAGAATTTGGGACTCCGTTCATAAGTGGAAATCATAAAAATGCTGTAAGAGACGGATGCGTCCAATGTCATATGGTTGCTACTGTTGATACAGGTAATGTAAATAGAGACAAAGTCGGTCAGCATTCATTTAGATTATTGAATGAAGCAACTGGATATGAACACGTTGAATCTTGTAAAGAGTGCCACGGCTCAAACATTTCTAGTTTCAAAGACTTTATTGCAGCAGCTGATTTTGATGGTAATGGTTTAATTGAAGATGTTCAATCTGAAGTAAAAGGTTTACTGAAGAAGTTGAAAAAAGCTTTACCACCCGTTGGCAGTGAAGAAGTTGATTGGACTAAAGTAAGAGATTACAAAGGGGCTGATTCACTTAATATGAGAAAAGCCTATTATAACTATAAAATAATGGTTGATGATAATAGTTATGGTATGCACAATGCTAAATTCTCAATTGATGTCTTGAGAAAATCAGTCGCGATACTGACCGGCGTCGAATTTGAAGACAATAATATTCCAGCTAAATTTGATCTTAGTCAAAATTATCCTAATCCATTCAATCCATCGACTGAGATTAAATTCTCAGTTGCAAAATCAGAGAATATAAAAGTCTCAGTATATGATGCGGTTGGCAGATTAGTAAAAGTGTTAGTTAATGATATGCTCTCTCCTGGTAATTATAAAGTGACCTGGAATGGAGAAAATTCAAACGGATCTAAAGTTGTGAGCGGAATCTACTTCTATCGATTTGAATCCTCCTCCTTCGAAGCAACAAAGAAAATGGTGCTATTGAAATAAACTCCATTCCAGATTTTATTCTGCCTCTCGTGGCAGCATTTAGTAAGTCCCGCCAAAAGCGGGACTTTTTTTTTGGTAAGTTTAAATTGAATCATGAAGACTGATTATTTCTTTTGCATGATGAGAGCTTCAAGGTTGTCACTACAAAAACCCGATTTCAAAGTTTCCATCTTTTTGAGTCATAAGCAACTTGCTGAAAGATGGAAGCTTTATTCGCATCTGCTTTCAATACTGCATTGAGTTCATTGTTCTAATGAATTATATTGAACTCGAAATTTTACTATAATCATTGAGATTTTATTGGATAAACAAAACATTTATATAGAAACCTATGGCTGCCAGATGAATTTGGCAGATACCGAAATCGTTCAAGGTGTGCTGAATTCAACAGGATACAAGTTCACGAATGATATTTCGCAAGCTGATGTTGTGCTTGTGAATACTTGCGCAATCCGTGAGCATGCTGAAGAAAGAATTTACGGCAGACTTGGCGAATTCAGGCATCAAAAAAAGGAAAACCCGAATTTAATTGTTGGAGTTCTTGGCTGCATGGCAGAACGTCTGCGTAAACAATTAATAGAGGAAGAAAAGGTTGTTGACCTGATCGTTGGTCCGGATGAATATCGGCGAGTTCCAGAGCTCATTGAAAATGCTTTCGTAGGTGAAAAAGGAATTGCAGTTAGGTTAAGTAAGACAGAAACTTACGACGACATCATCCCTTACCGTGAAGAAGGAATTTCTGCATGGATTTCGGTAATGCGCGGCTGTGATAAGTTTTGCACATTCTGTGTTGTGCCATTCACTCGCGGCAGAGAAAGAAGCCGCTCACTTGAAAGTATTGTTGAAGAAGTCCGCCTGCTAAGTGAAAGAGGTTTTAAAGAAATTAATCTTCTTGGCCAAAATGTAAATTCATATCAAGATGATAGTTTTGATTTTGCAGATCTACTTTACGCTGTAAGTAAAGTCGATAAACAAATGCGTGTTAGGTTTACTACGTCACATCCGCAGGATTTTTCGGATAAACTTGTTCGGACGATTGCTGAGAATGAAAACATCTGCAATTACATTCATCTTCCCGTTCAGTCCGGTTCGAATCGAATTTTACAATTGATGAACAGAACCTACACAGTTAAGCATTTTCTCAAACTTGTGGAGAAAGCAAGAATTGAAATTCCAAGCGTAAGCTTTTCAACTGATATCATAACTGGATTTCCAACAGAGACCGATGATGATCATCAGATGACAATGGATTTGATGAAAGAAGTCCAATTCGATGGAGCTTTCATGTTCAAATATTCAGCAAGAGAAAACACAAAGGCATGGAATTTAGGCGATGATGTTGCCGAAGAAATAAAAAGTATAAGATTGAGAGAAATAATCGAACAGCAGCAAAAGATTTCGTATGAGATAAATCAAACTCTGATTGGAAAAACTTTTGAAATTCTAATCGAAGATTTAAGTAAGAAGTCGGAAGATTTCTACATGGGCAGAACTGACACAAACAAAATTGTTATCGTGCCAAAAGGGGATTTACGAATCGGAGATTACTGTCTCGTAAAAATTGAAAGAGCAAACTCAGCAACCTTATTTACTTCTGATGGGATTAAAATCGAAAAGTGAATTAGTAATTGAAATAATTTTGAAATTATTTATTTGAAGAATTATGAATTTTAAATACATCACAACTCTTTTTTTGTTTTTTCTTTTATTGACCCACTCTTACGGTCAAAGAGAAGTTGATATCACAAAATATCTCGATCAAGTCGCGAGTGGAGAATCTGAAGCGGTAAGAAGAATTTTGCCATCGTTAATGAAAAACAATCCGCAATCGACTTTCTTGAAATATCTTCAAGCTGTTTTAACACAAGATGGACGTCAAGCAGCATCGTTATATAGGGAAATTGTTCATTCAAAGTCGAGTTCAGAATATAAAGATGATGCAATCTTCAAATTGTATCAGTTTCATTATGCACTTGGAGAATTCAACGAATCGGATAAATATGCACGAATGATCTTAGACTCCTATCCGTCATCTTCCTATGTAGTAAGACTGAAGAGAACAGAAACAGTTAATCGGCAAATACCTGCCACTCAACAGAGTGAAACGAGAACTCAATCTATCGAACTTACTCAACCGGTATTATCTGGAAATTTTACTCTTCAAGTCGGTGCGTTCCTCGATAGAAACAATGCGGAGAGCTTACGAATGCAAGTAATGAAATACGGGGAATCTTGGATTAACCAGCGTGAGGTTAAGGGGAAAATTTTCCATACAGTTCTCCTGGGAAAATTTACTGACGAAGTTCAAGCAAATATTTTATTAGAAAGAATTAAATCGGAACTAAGCTTGAACGGAGTTGTGTTAAGATTGCAGTAGCTCGATCGGTATTTTACCCTCAGAACAAAATTTCAGAAACTTTAACTAAAATTAATTAATTTTGTGTGCATCCTTGTGTGATTAAGGATTTTAAATAAAGTTGTGTAGTTTGACACATTAATTGTCAAATTTACTTTAGTATTTTATATAGTTAGAATATTAATGAATCATCAAGAGTTTCAAGATAAATTTGGATTATTCTATCGCTCGCAGTTGATGCGTGAAGTCGTTGAAGTCATCCAGCAAGTATCTGCGACTGACATAACAGTGCTCATTCAAGGGGAGAGTGGAACGGGCAAAGAGTTAGTGGCAAAGGCGATTCACGGACTAAGTAAAAGATCATCCAATAAATTATTGAGTGTAAACTGTGGAGCGATTCCAGAAGGCATCATAGAAAGTGAATTGTTTGGACATCAAAAAGGAGCTTTCACTGGTGCTATCGAATCAAGAAAAGGATATTTCGAACTTGCAGACGAGGGAAGCTTATTTTTAGATGAAATTGGTGAATTGCCAACTTCGGTGCAAGTTAAATTTCTTCGTGTGTTAGAGACAAAAGAAATTTTGCGTATCGGTGCAGAAACAGTCTCGAAGGTCGATGTCAGATTCATAACTGCAACAAATAAAGATTTGAATTTTGAAGTTTCGAAGAAAAAATTTCGTGAGGATTTATTTTACAGGCTACGAAGTGTAATGATCGAAATTCCTCCACTCAGAAAAAGAAAAGAAGATATACCTCTTCTTGCAAACAAATTTCTTGCTGATTTTTGCATGCGAAATAAAATTGAACAGATTCGAATTGATGATCAAGCATACGATTTCTTAATAGAGTATCATTGGCCTGGAAACGTTCGAGAGCTAAAAAATGCAATTGAGTCTGCTTCTGCTCTTAATAAAACCGGAATTTTGAAATCCGAAGATTTTGGAAAAAACTTTGTTGTATCGTTAAACGAAATGCCTCATCGAAATCTTCCTATCCATTTAAACAAATCTGCCGATGAAGCAGAACGTGGATTGATCTTAAGTGCACTAATAGAAATAAAAAAAGATCTTGTCGATCTGAAAAATGCAATTATTAATGACGGAAATGAAGTACAGTCGCAAAATAATCCGGTTTCTATTAAAGAAGTTCAGAAAGAAGCGATTAAGAATGCATTGATCAAAACTCACTACAACAAGAAAAAAGCTGCTTCTATGCTGAATATCAGTTTGAGAACTTTGTATCGCAAAATTAAAGAATATGGATTAAGTTTGAGAGAAGATTAACAGAATGAAATTATTAAAAATATTTTTTCCAATACTTTTTTCTGTGATAATTACTGGTTGTGCTGGTTGCCCATATTCATTTACCGGCGCATCACTACCGCCTGAGATGAAAACAATTGCAATACCAATATTCGAAGATTTAAGCGGCTTCGGAGAAGCTGGTCTGCGTGAAAAAATTACGGAGGAACTCAGACGAAAATTCACTGATGATAATACACTAAAAATTAGTGATAGAAAAATTGCGGACACAATTTTGGATGGTGCCATATTAAGCGTTCGCGACGAACCATCAGTGATTACCGGCACTGAGCGTGTCAGTACGCGAAGAGTAACGGTATCTGTTAAAGCAAGTTTTACGGATTTAAAAGCAAGAAAAAAAATCTGGGAAAAGAATTTTTCTCAGTGGGGTGATTATGATGCTACATCAGGGGGCATTGTAAGCCGTCAAATAGGATTTCAAACAGCAATTGAAAAACTTACAGAAGATATTTTAATTGCCACAGTTTCAGATTGGTAAAAATTTAAAGGACAATTTGTGTTTATCGAAGATATTATCTTAACTATTTATTTGTTTTCGTTGTCGTTGCTTTTTATTTATAGCATGCACGGATTTATTATGGTTTATTATAACGACAAGTATGGAAAGGTTTTGTTCACTCCAAAAGGAGATTATGAGGAACTGCCAACTGTAACAATTCAGCTTCCTCTGTTCAACGAAATTTATGTCGTGCAAAGATTGATGGACAGCGTTTGTGAAATCGAGTATCCAAAAGATAAGCTCGAAATACAAATCTTAGATGATTCAACTGACGATACATCAGAATATTTGAAAGAATTAATCGAAGAAAAAAAGAATTTAGGATTTAACGTAACGTACTACCATCGTACAAATCGACAAGGATTCAAAGCTGGTGCATTAAAAGAAGGACTTGAAAAAACCGATTCAGAATTTATAGCAATATTTGACGCAGATTTTGTTCCGAAAAAGGATTTCCTAAATAAAACAATTCCTTATTTTACCGATTCTAAAGTTGGCATGGTACAGACTCGTTGGGAACATTTGAATGCCGAGTTTTCACTTTTAACGCGTGCTCAGGCTCTCGCATTGGACGGGCATTTTGTAATTGAACAAAATGTAAGGAATAAATCGGGCTTCTTTATAAATTTCAATGGAACTGGTGGAGTATGGAGAAAGTCTTGTATCATTGATGCAGGGAATTGGGAAGCAGATACTTTAACCGAAGATTTGGATTTGAGTTATCGTGCACAATTAAGAGGCTGGCAATTTATTTTCTTAAATGATTTCACCTCTCCGGCAGAACTCCCAAGTGAAATAAATGCCTTGAAGAATCAACAATTCCGGTGGACGAAGGGAGCAATTGAAACTTGCAAAAAAATTCTTCCTGTTGTTTGGAGGTCAAAAATTCCTCTTCGAATAAAACTTCAATCAACTTTTCACCTCACAAACAATTTTGTTTTTCCATTCATTGTGATTGCAGGAATACTAAACGTTCCTCTTGTATATTTAAAAAATTCTGGTAACTACGATGAGTATTTTGCTTTCATGTCTATATTTGTTCTTGCATTTGTAAGTTCGTTTTTATTTTACATGTACTCACAGAAAATCGTTTATCCGGATTGGAAAAGGAAAATTTATTTATTCCCAGTTTTCATGGCAGGAAGTATGGGTTTTGCTCTTAATAACACACGTGCAGTTTTGGAAGGTTTAGTAAACAAAAAAAGTGAATTTGTGAGAACTCCCAAATATCAAGTGGTCGACAAAAAAGACACTTGGACAAGAAAGAAATATGCTACTAAAAAAATACATTTAGCCGTTGTTTTTGAAGTACTATTCGCTCTGTGGATGTTGTTCGGGATTGGTCTGGCAGCATATTACGTTGAAATTGCTGCTATTCCTTTTATGGCAATGTACTGTATGGGTTACACAATAATTTCTTTGCTTTCAATTAGACACGCATTAGCCAGCAAGTCTGCAGGATGAAAGTTTCAAGTGAACTTGATCTCAATCGTATTGAAGAACTGGTTTACATCAGTCCAAATTCTCCTCTATTCGCCCGCCAGGCATTCTCACTCGCAGATAAGGGAAAAATTAATGAAGCGATAAAGATTTGTGAAACCGGATTACAAAAGTATAGGTTTTACATTTCTGGGTATATAATCCTTGCAAAACTGTTTTTTGAAAAGAAAGATTACAAATCTGCATTCGTTGCTCTTAAGAATGCTTTAACAATTGCTCCAAATTGTCCTGCCGCGATTGAATGTCTCATTGAATGGAAGGAAAAACTTGATGAAAAAAGTAATCTTCCAAGTGAGCTAGACTCAGTTGATAAAAACTTGAATCAAAAAAAATTTCTGAATTCAACGCCTCATGTAATTGAAAAAATTGATATTCAAAATAAAATTAAAATTAAAGATGAATTAGAAAGAATCTTAGAAAAATTTGAGAAATCAAATTCGCTTGTTATTAAAGCAGATCCTACTTTCAATATGATATACGAACCTCCGCCTCACAAAGAAGTTATTGCAACCGAGACGCTTTGTGCAGTTTATTTAAGTCAAGGTCTTTACAAAGAAGCAGTCTCTGTTTTAGAAAGACTTCAAGAGAAGGATCCATCGAAAAAAGGAGAATACACGGCAAAAATTCAAGCACTGAAAGAAAAATTAGAAATTTCAAAATCCATTTCTTAGTATTTTGACTAATTATAAACCTATCGATAATTCATTTTTCAAACATTCAACTAAAAATCTTGCAATTGAGTTGTTGGGTAAATATTTAGTATGTAAAATTGATAGAAATATATTAATCGGAAAAATAGTTGAAACAGAAGCATATCTTGATAATAATGATCTCGCTTCTCACTCAGCTGTTGGCAAGACAAAGCGAAATGAAGTTATGTTTGAAGAAGCTGGGAGAGCTTATGTCTATTTCACTTATGGTATGCATTACTGCTTCAATGTTGTTTCTGGGTTAAAAGGAAAAGGATCAGCCGTACTAATTCGTGCGCTCGAGCCCTTGCATGGAATTGATTACATGATGAAAAATCGAAGAATCAAAAATTTAAGTAATCTTACAAATGGACCGGCAAAACTGTGTGAAGCATTTTCTATTGATAAAACTGTCAATGGTCTCGACTTAAGGGTATCAAAAATATTATATATTTCCAATGGTGATTGTCCGGAATTTGAAATTGTCAAAACTGCGAGAATTGGAATTAAGAAATCTGCAGAAAAATTATTACGCTTTTATATTAAAGGGAATAAATTTGTATCAAAAGCTAGATGAGGCAATTTGAAATTTCTAATTATTAGAACTGACCGAATTGGAGATACAGTGCTCACATTGCCGATGGCAGTTTATTTAAAAAATAAATTCGAAAATTCTGAAATTATTTTTCTTTGCAGAAATTACACTAAAGGTGTTGTTAAGCTGTGCGGTTCGATTGATAAGATAATCACAATCGATAAGCAAAACTTTATTGACACGATTAGTCTTTTAGCCAAAGAAAAAATTGATATTGCTATTCATGTCAATCCGAGACTTAAAACCGCAATAATTGTTTGGCTGGCTGGAGTAAAGAAAATCGTTGGGACGAAGTTTCGAGCGTATTCATTCTTATTTAATCAAAGAGTTCCGCTGCATAGAAAATTTAATGTTAAACATGAAATGGAGTATAATTTTGATCTTCTCGCTGGAATCAATTTGAATGATTCTATTAATTTATATGATGTAGATTTCGGTATACGAACTGATGAGAATAGTAAACGATCAACAATCAATAAGCTCTCGGCTCAAGGCATAGATTTATCGAAAAAGAGTGTAATATTACACTTAGGAAGCGGTGGCTCGGCAATTGATTGGAGTAAGAAAAATTTTCTTGAATTAGCTATCATGATTTTAGAAAAATATAATTGCAATATAATTCTTACTGGCTCAAGCGAAGAATTTGAAATGCTTCAGGATCAATTTGTTAAATTGAAAAATAAAGTATTTAATCTTGCTGGAACATTAAACTTGGAGCAACTGTTCAATCTGCTAACTATGGCAGTTGTATTTATTGGAAATTCAACCGGCCCAACACATCTGGCAGCGGCTGCTGGAACGAACGTGATCGCATTCTATCCTAAAATCCCATCATGCTCTGCTTTAAGATGGGGTCCGGTAACAAAAAAAAGGACTATCCTTGAACCGAGCATCGACTGCAACGATTGTGATGAAAATAAGTGTAAAGAATTAAACTGTATGGAGTCTATCACTGCTCAAGAAGTTTTTGAAAAGGTTAAAACATTTTTAGTATAATTGTGAGAACGATATGAAAATTAAAATATTTATACTTTTTGCTGCGATGTTTCTTGTAGCTTTTACATCAGCAGATGAATTCAGAAAAGTGGAAAACAAAGCTTTTGGAGTGGGGGAAAAATTAACATTTAATGTGAATTATAGTTTTGCAACAGTTGGAATTGCTTCATTCTCAATTCCTGAAATTAAAACTTTCAGTAAAAGAAAATGTTACAGAATAAAGTTTGAAGTGAACACGGTTCCAAGTTTCGATCTCTTTTTTAAAGTCAGAGATTTATATGAATCGTACTTAGACGTGGAAGGAATTTTTCCGTGGAGATTTGAGCAGCATATTAGAGAAGGAAAATTTTCCCGTGACTTCAGTGCTTTCTTTGATCAACGAAAAAACAAAGCGAAAACAACTGAAGGTGAATACGATATTCCAAAATATGTTCATGATATAGTATCAGCATTTTACTATGTCCGCACAATGGATTTAAGCAAAATGAAAAAAGGGGAGAGATTTAATCTTAAGAATTTTTACCGAAACAAAACTCATGAACTCGATGTCATTTATCACGGAAGAGAAACTGTTGAAGTCCCGGCAGGAAAATTTGATTGTCTAATTGTTGAACCGTTGGTAAAAGAAGGAGGTTTATTTAAACATGAAGGAAATATTTTAATTTGGTTAACCAACGATGAAGCAAAAGTTCCTGTTAAAGTTAGAACAAAAATTATTATTGGTTATGTTGAGAGTGAATTGACAAATTACGAAAACATAAAAGCACCACTAAAATCAAAGCAATAATATGTCAAAATATAAAACCGCCGACCTTTCGAAAGTAAAAACATACTCAATTAAGAAACGAAGGAGTAAAGTAGATATCGCATCTCTCTCGAAGGTATTTAATCCGAAGTCGGAAGAATTTAAAAGTTTTCTGTTAAGTCTTCCCAATTATCTCGTAGTAAGTGAACTGAATGATTTCGCAAATGCAATAGTTAAAGCAAAAAAGAAAAATAAACCAGTAGTATTCATGCTTGGTGCACATGTTATCAAAGTTGGACTTAATCCGCTTATAATTGATTTAATGAAACAAAAATTTGTGACAGCTATTGCAATGAATAGTGCTGCAGCTATTCATGATGTAGAACTTTCTTTATTCGGTAAAACATCCGAAGATGTCGATGCGGGAATCACAGACGGTTCTTTTGGTATGGCAAAAGAAACAGGTGAATTCATTAACCTAACTCTTGAGAAATATAAATTTGCAAACATCGGATATGGTGAAGCATTAGCAATTGAGTTGGCAGCTAAAAAGGCAAAGTATTTGAAACACAGTATAATTTATAATGCTTACAACTTGAATTTACCGATTACAGTGCACGCTGCAATCGGAACCGACATAACTCATCAGCAGCCAAATGTTGATGGCGGTGCAATCGGTGTGTTAAGTTATTTTGATTTTAAAATATTGTGCGATGTTATTTCAAAAATTGGTAACGGCGGAGTAGTTGCAAACATCGGTTCAAATGTTATAATGCCTGAAGTATTTTTAAAAGCATTAACTGTAGCAAGAAATCTTGGTAATAAAGTTTTTAATTTTTCTGCAGCTAACTTCGATTTTATACAACACTATAGACCGCGAGTGAATGTTGTTCAACGGCCCACTCAAGATGGCGGAAGAGGTTTTCAATTTACGGGTCATCATGAAATTATGATCCCGCTTCTTTGTGCTATTATAAAATCGAATTAGATTTTTATTTAATCGAAGTTTTTTTATTTCGCACCTTCATTTTCTTCTCGATATTTGTATTTTTGAAGTAAAGATGATTGGCAATGATTCAATTTGAAAGAAAATTAGATAAGTATACGATCTCACCTATTGCAGCTGGATTTTTAGTTTTGATAGTCGCATTTTTTCTCTATCAAGTTATTGGCGGAGCTTTAACTTTACTTTTCGCTGGAAGTGAAGTTACGACTGAGAATGCCGGCATGATCAGACTTCTTACTTCCATCAGTCAAATCTTATTCCTTCTTGTAGTGAGTATTTTATTTGCAAGGTTGATTTACGATGATTTTAATTCGGTATTCAAAATTTCCAAACCTGATTGGAAAGAACTAGTAATTTCATTCATCGGTTTAATATTAATCATATCAGCAAGCCAGTCATACTTATTTTTACAGACGAATTTTATAAAATATTTATCGACACAGAACGAATCTTTAAAATCTTTTTTTGATGCACTAAATAATTTCAACTCAGTAGTTGAAGAGTCGTATATAAAAATCATAAAGTCTAACAATGGATTCGATTATGCTTCGATAGTACTTAGCATCGCTCTCGTACCTGCATTCTGCGAAGAATTTCTGTTCAGAGGATTTGTTCAATCGAGCTTCGAACAAAAAATGAAACCGATTTGGGCAATCATTTTAACCGGTGTTCTGTTTGGAATTTTTCATTTTAATCCTTACGCACTTCTACCTTTGATTGCATTAGGTGCATACTTTTCTTACTTGGTCTATATAACACAAAGTATTTTTATTCCTGTGTTCCTTCACTTTCTAAATAATTTTATTACCGTCACAGTTTATTACTTTACACAATCAGATGAAATCTTAAAGACTCAAGCGGAAGTTGATTTATCAAATACTCTTCTGCTCGCAAGTTTTTTCTCTATGATTTTTTTATTTATATTAACTATAGTAATATTGAATAAGATGATAAAGATTAAAATTCTAAAACAGCGGGAGTTAGATAATGCACATTTGTCCTGAATGCGGATATGAATACAAAGATTCAGTTACAAGATGTCCGGATTGTGACGTTCAACTTATTACTAAAAAACAAAAAGAAGAAAAAGAAAAACGTTACAAAAATTGGGAAGTTGTTTATACGGCCGATACGAATTATGAAGCAGAGATGATCAAATCTAATCTGTTAAGTGCTGGAATCGAATGTGTTATTCTCAACCAAAAGGATAGAAGTTTCCAAGTAAGCGGCGATCTTGGAATTGTTAAAATCATGGTGCCAATGGATAAAGTTAGCGAAGCTCTCGTTCTTATAGAAAATTCAGATTCGTATGATGATGACGACGATATTGAAGAAGAACTTGGGCGCTAATCCGCATGAGTTTTGGAAATGTTGTAGCCAGAGTTACAGTTGCTCTAATAACTATTCCATTCCTTCTCGGAATTAGTTATTTAGGCGGATGGTTTTTCTTTTCTCTAGTTGCTGCAATAACAATTCTTTCACTTTACGAATTTTATAAGCTAACCGAAAAAAAAACTGCTTTACCAAATTATTTTTTGGGTATAACTTTTTCGATCTGCACATTGTTGCTTTTTTTTTACCAACGCAGTGACCAGTTTATTTCATTAATTTTTATTTTCATCGTTCTATCTTCCTTTTTTGAATTATTTAAAAAGGAAAACAATTCCATTTCAAATTTGAGTGTTACAATTTTCGGAGCAATTTTTATAAGTTTTTTCTTTTCAACGTTAATCGGGATACGTGAACTTTTTTCTAATTATGGTTCGATGTATTATTCACGAGGGGGATTGGTAGTAATTACAATATTAGCGGCAATCTGGATTTGCGATTCGGCTGCATATTTTGGCGGAACTGCGATCGGAAAACGGAGATTGTTGGAGAGAATCAGTCCTAAAAAAAGTTGGGAAGGAGCAATTTTTGGATTTGTATTTGCAATTCTTACAGTAATCGCTGCTAAGTTTTTAATTTTGGATTTTTTCAATTGGTCAGATGTTCTATTTATCGGTCTAATTGTTGGAACAATCGGGCAAATGGGGGATTTAGTTGAATCTATGATCAAACGTAATGCCGGTGTTAAAGATTCTTCAAATCTAATTCCTGGTCATGGCGGAGTGTATGATAGATTTGATAGTTTGCTTTTTGTTTCTCCGTTCATATATTTTTACTTAGTATATGTCTACGGTTAAAAAGAAAATCAGAAATAGGGCTAAAGTTAATTTAATTTCTCTTGGATGCAGTAAAAATTTAGTTGATTCCGAAGTTTTACTTCGGCAGTTCGAAGCAAATAATCTGAAAATAGTCGATGAACCTGCCGAATCAGAAATTATTGTGATAAATACGTGTGGTTTTATTCAAGATGCGAAAGATGAATCGCTGCAGACAATTCTTGAAGCCGCAAAGCTCAAAGAATCGGGGCAGCTTCAAAAACTGTTAGTTATGGGATGTCTTTCGCAAAGATATTCGGAGGAATTAAAAAAAGAGATTCCTGAAGTTGATGGCTTTTTCGGTGTGACTGATTATAATTCTGTCTTAAAGGAGATAGGAGTTAATTTTAAGTATGATTTAATTGGTGAAAGAAAACTTACTACACCATCGCATTTTGCTTATCTCAAAATTTCTGAAGGGTGCGATAATCCCTGCTCCTTCTGTGCAATTCCTTTAATGAGGGGTGTGCATAAATCAAAACCACAAGCCAAAATAATTTCTGAGGCTGAACATTTAGCCAATCAAGGTGTTAAGGAACTAATCTTAATTGGTCAGGATACAACTTCATATGGACTCGATATTTCGGGAAAAAGAGAGATTGCGAAGCTTTTGCAATCTCTTTGTATGATAAATGGCATTGATTGGATAAGACTGATGTATGCTTATCCGACCCAATTTCCATTGGATGTTTTAGATATAATTGCCAACGAAGAAAAAATTTGTAAATATATCGATTTGCCGGTTCAGCATATTTCCGATGAGATTTTAAAATCGATGAGAAGAGGTATTTCAAAACGAAAAACTTACGAGCTGCTTGAAACAATTAAAAATAAAATTCCTAATCTTGCACTAAGAACAACATTAATTACGGGTTATCCGACTGAATCTGAAAAATGTTTTAATGAGTTGGTCGAATTTATTAATCAAATTAGATTTGATAGACTCGGGGTATTCACCTATTCAAGGGAAGAAGATACTACAGCATTTGAACTTGGAGATCCGATACCAGATTCAACCAAGAGAGAAAGAAGAGATCTTATTATGGAGCTTCAAAGAGATATTTCACTGTCAAAAAATCGTCTATTGGAAAATAGTATTGTGAATGTCATTGTGGATGAAAAAATCAATTCAGATATTATCGCGAGAACTGAAAAAGATGCTCCGGAAATTGATAATGAAGTAATTATTACGAGCAGTGATAATAATATAGATATCGGTGAGTTTTACAGTGTTGAAGTCACCGATTCAACCGAATATGAATTATATGGTGAAATAGTAAAATGAAAAAAGTGTTAGTGTATTTATTATTTTTTATCGTACCTGCAATTTCTTTGTCACAAGTGGAAAATGTTTCGAGACTTGCAGTTCGAACCGTTAATCCATTTTTCTATTATAACGCATTAAATTTTATTGATGAAGATTCTTCGTTAACACGTATTGATCTGTATATCCAAGTTCCGTATACACAATTAACATTTATAAAAGATGGTAATTCATTCCAATCAATTTACGAAATAAGTGCTGGCATTTACGATCAAAACGACAAGATCATTACAGAAAAAATTTGGAGTGAGAGGATAACACTCGCGTCTTATTCCGAGTCAATTTCACGCGGCGGGAGTAATATCAGCTTGAGATCATTCCGACTGCAGCCCGGTACTTACAAAATCAAGATTTACATGGAAGATCGTGAATCAAAGCGAAATGCAACCGCAAATGCAGAATTAAATGTTAGAGATTTTAGGACTTACAGTTTCTCAGTAAGCGATATTCTACTGGTTAAAGATTATTCAGAAATTGCGGGCACAAGAAGAATTATTCCAAATATTACTAACAATATTGTCTTCAGCGATAGCGGCTTTTATATTTTCTGGGAATTTTATAAACAATCAGAGGATTCGCTATATAATGTAAATTGTAAAATCAAGAATCAGGATGGACAGGTGATACTGGATTTTGATACTCCATACAAATTTCTGACAAATAAAAATCCGGTGTTTTTAAAAATTCAAAAACAAGATTTCAAACTCGGCGAATATGTTGTAACCGTCTCGGCAATTTCGAATAATTCGAATGAAGGTCCTTATAATGTTTCCAAAAAAATATTTTCGAGATGGATTGGCGTTCCCAAAAGCGTAGTCGACTTAAACAAAGCAATCGAACAGATGATATACATCACTTCACGGGAGAATATTGAAAATATGTTGAGTATTAAAGAGGAGCCAGAAAGATTTAACATATTCATGGATTTTTGGAAATCAAAAGATCCTACTCCTTCTACTGCTGATAATGAATTGATGGATGAGTACTATGGAAGAATTGATTATTCAACAAAAAATTTTTCTAATTATATGGAAGGATGGAAAACTGACATGGGAATGGTGTTCGTTATTCTGGGCCCGCCGAATAATGTTGACCGTTATCCATTCAATTATGATACCCCAGCACATGAAGTTTGGGAATATTATAATCTAAACAGAAAATTTGTTTTTGTTGATTACAGCGGTTTTGGTGATTATCGCTTGTTGAATCGCGATTATTCAGAATGGTTTAAATACAGATAGAAATTCTTTTCTTGAAGAGGATGTCCGCATATAGATCAGATATAATTGTATTAGGGACAATTGTATTCGACATTTTTGTACCTGAAGTAAGCGCTTTTCCCAAAAAAGGAAGTGCGGTTGCTATGAGTGATTTTCCGACAAGCATTGGTGGGTGCGGAGTTAATTCCGCAATTGTTCTCTCACAGCTTGGAGCAAAAGTTTCACTTATTGGGAGTTCCGGAAAAGATATTTTCGGTAAATATATTTTAGAGGAATTAAGTAAGTGTAATGTCGATTCATCCATGCTGAATGTTGATGAAAAATTTCCAACCTCAACGTCAATTTTGTTCATCGATAAAAAGGGGGAACGAAGTTATTTGCATAGTTCGGGTGCTAATAAAAAAATTATAATTAATGACGATGTACTAGCTGGAATTTCATCTGCAAAAATTTTTCATATCGGCGGTGCTTTGCTTATTCCCGGTTTTGACGGTAAATTAATGTCCAATACTCTTAAATGGGCGAAGAAGAATAAAACTCTAACTTCTGTTGATCTCGGATGGGATACATCTAATAAATGGATGAAAAAATTGAATTCTTCTCTTCCATCCATCGATATTCTAATGCTGAATGATGCTGAGCTAAAAGCTTTAACCAAAAAAAGAAATTTAGAAACCGCAGTGAATTTTCTACATACTCTTGGGCCAAAAGTAATTGTCATCAAGCTTGGGAAAAAAGGTGCTTTCGTTTCAAAAGATCTTTTAAAAGTTCATGTCCCAGCAATTAATGTTAAGGCAATTGATTCGACGGCTGCCGGTGATAGTTTTGCCGCCGGATTTTTATTCTCAATTCTTAAAGGTGGAAATTTAATTGACAGCGTTAAGCTTGGCAACACGCTTGGTGCATTAGCTGTTCAAAAATATGGTTCGCTTTCAACAGGAGTAATTTTTTCTAAAGTTTTGAATTTTGCAAAGCAGAATTATGATTTTAACGGTCTCGCTTAATCCTCTTCTCGAAAAAACTTTTTTTTATGATAAAGTTAATTACAACGATGTAAACAGGGCATCTTCAATTTTGTTGAGTGCGGGGGGAAAAGGAATTAATGTCTCGCGTCAGTTGAATCACCTTAGAGTTGATAATTTGGCAACTGGTTTTCTTGGCGGAGAGAATGGGAAAAGAATAAAAAGTATTCTTCATAAAGAAAACATTAAAAATTCATTCCATCGGATAAAATCAGAGACGAGGGAGGGGATTGTAATAGTTGACAGCAATAATGTACATACATCTTTCTTTGAACCTGATCCCTTTATTTCTAAAATCGAAGTTGATGAGTTTATCGGAAAGACAAAAAAGTCAATACTTAACTCCGAGATGATAATTATTTCTGGAAGTGCTCCAGAAAATCCGAACGGTGAAGATTGCTCAAGAATTTTTGCGGAATTAATTGCATTTGGAAATGAACTCGATAAATTTACGATTGTAGATACTTATGGAAAAAAGTTAAATCAGATCTATTCAAATCCTCCATTGGTAGCTCATGCAAATATTAAGGAAGTGGAGACTTCTTTAGGAATATCCATTTCAAATGAAGATGACATGATCAACTTTCTGAAATCTGATGTGATCGGCGGAATTAAAATTTATTTCTTAACCAATGGTGAGCAGCCATTTTTTGCTGTTAATCAAAAATATATTTATCGAATTGAACCATTGGAAGTCAATACTCTTAATTCAACCGGATCTGGTGATGCGTTTATGGCTGGATTAATTTTTGGGCTTCATCACAATCAACCGTTTGAAGATATATTGAGATTCGCGACCGTCTGCGGCTCGCTTAATGCGTCTATGATGGAAGTTTGTCGAGTACCTCTGGATGAGATAATGAGAGAACTTAATCAGGTTCAGATACAAAAATTGAATTGAGTGTTTTTAACAAGATTTTTTTATTCTATTATGAAAATTAATTTTATTTATTTCATAATATTTATCCTTTTTCTGTGCAGATTTTCTGTGGCGCAAACTTCAAATTATATAATTGAACTTGAGGGATTGGACCAGACTTCACCGCAAGATTATGAGGGGATCACACAATCAAACTTTACGGCTATTGGTGACTCAGCAGTTACAATCATAAAAGAAAAAACCTCTTCAGTTTTAACCTCTTTGGGATTTATTGATCATTCACTTGAAATTACTCTAACCGATACTTCTCAATCGGAAAAGGAGAAAACAATTCGTGTGAAGGTAATCGAGGGTAAAAAATATATTGTTGATGAGATCATCGTCGAAAGCAGCTCTTTAGAGGATGATTCGCATCTAATCAGAGAACTGAACATATTAACAGGAACTCCTCTGAATGACGCTGCTGTAATTGCCGTCAGTGATAAAATATTGGAACACTATTTAAATGAAGGTTTCCTCTTTGCCAGAGTTAAATTAAACGGCTTTGAAAAATTAGAAGAGGACGAAGATGAAGTTCAAGTAAAACTTAATTTTATTATTGTTCCTGAAAGGAAATCTGTAATTGACAAAGTTCTTACAGAAGGAAATGATGCCACAGATGCAGATGTTATTGTACGGGAGATTCGATTAACTGAACGAAGTGTGTTCAATCAATCTCTTTCTGAAAAAATTGTGAGAAGATTGAAACGACTGAACATATTTTCTAGAGTTGGAACTCCAGAATATTTTATCGATCAAAATGATAAAGGGACTCTGAAAATATCTCTTGCAGAAGGGAATACTAATTCTTTTGATGGGATCATCGGATATATCCCCGGAACTAGCGGAAAGGAGAAAGGATATTTCTCGGGTCTGGTTAATATGTCTTTTCGGAATCTGTTTGGAACGATGAGAGCATTTTCGCTTAAATGGCAGCAGGTAAGCCGAAGCTCGCAAGATTTAGAAATTAATTATTTTGAACCGTGGCTGTTTGGTCTGCCGATAAATTTATACCCAAGTTTCTTTCAGCGGAAGCAGGATTCAACATATGTTCAAAGAAATATAGGATTAAAAACCGAGGTGCTCGCATCCGAGTTTCTATCGTTTAGTTTGTCAGTCCATTCGGAAAAAGTTATTCCTTCCGCGGAAAGAACGATTTCCTTGCTTAGCAGAAGTACTTCCCTATCGGTGGGCGGTGGAGTCAAATTTGATACAAGGGATGATGTATTTTTTCCAACTGAAGGATTAGTTTTTCGAACAGACTATTTTTTGATCCGAAAAGAAATTACAAAACAAATAAAATCTTCATCCGCACGAATTGATTTAAGAAAGATCGTGGCGGATTTTGATTATTACCAGCCTACTTTCACTAATCAAATTTTCGCTGTAAGTGTGCATGGAAGAGAATTACGCGGAAATGATTACGACATTAGCGATTTATTTCGGCTCGGTGGAACAAACACACTGCGCGGGTATGAAGAAAATCAGTTCAGCGGTTCGCGGCTGCTTTGGATGAACAATGAATACAGAGTGTTGCTTGCAGAAAAAAATTTTGTTTTTGTTTTTCTTGACGTTGGTTATTATTACAGAAATATCATGAACGATAATCTTTCAAAAGTTAAATTTGGGTATGGACTCGGTGTAGCGGTCGATTCACCTCTTGGGATCTTAAAAGTAAATTATGCTCTCGGCGAGGGAGATTCAATCTCAAAAGGAAAAATTCACTTCGGAATAATTAATGCCTTCTAATTTCATTCTTCGCTTTGCAGTATATCTGAAAATTCTACGTCTGACAAACTTTGTTATTGCATTCGCGAGCATATATTTTGCCGTACTGATTGCGAATGAGGATTTAGCTTTTCAATTAAATACTTTTTTCGCCGCACTTTCTGGTGCAGTCATAGGCGGCGCCGGGATGGTTATTAATGATTACTTCGATTTCGAAATCGATAAATTGAACCGGCCCGAGCGTCCAATTCCTGCTGGATTGATTTCAAAAAATAATGCTCTGAAATATTATATCATCCTTAATGCCATTGCTTTCATAATGCTTTATAAAACCGGCGTGATCGTCTATGTGATTGCATTGTGTTCGATGGTTCTGATTTTTTTCTACAGTTTCAAATTAAAAAGACTTCCGCTTGTTGGAAATTTGTGTGTTGCGTTGATGACTGGGATCGCATTTATTTTTGGCGGTGCTGTTGGAGGAAATATTCAGAACCTGATAATTCCTGCTGTATTTGCTTTCTTAATTAACCTTGCCAGGGAAATTATAAAAGCTACTGAAGACTTAGAGGGGGATAAACAATTTCATTTGCGCACATTTCCAATCGTGTTCGGCGATAAGATCGCGCTGAAACTTGCATTCTCAATTTTAATCCTTTTAATGTTTTTTACTTTGTTACCATATATTTTCAAGATTTATAGCTTAACATACTTTCTTATTATTGTTTTTGGAGTGAATGCAGTTATAATTTATTCAATACTTTCTCTTCAGTCCGATTCTTCAAAAAGCAATTTAAGAAGAATTGGAAATTTGATTAAATACGATATGGCAATTGGTTTGCTAGCGATTTATTTAGGCATTAAATGAGAACCTATCAGCGAATTGAAAAAAAATATTTCAAAGCCGGATACAAATTAATTGCCGGAACCGATGAAGCAGGCAGAGGTCCGCTTGCAGGCCCTGTCGTTGCCGCTGCCGTAGTTTTTCCAAGGAAAGTATGGATCGATGGAATCAACGATTCAAAAAAGCTGAGCTTATCGGAGCGGCTGGATCTTGAATCAAAAATAAAATCAAAAGCATTAGCATACTCTGTTCAGTCAGTTAATCATTCAACTATAAACGAGATAAATATTTTAAACGCTTCTCTATTGGCAATGAAAAAAGCTATCGAGTCTCTTGGTGTTAATCCGGATATAATTTTGGTTGACGGAACAAAACTATTCGATTCGCAAGTAAAGGCCGAAGCAATTATTGATGGAGATAATAAATGCTTTTCAATTGCTGCAGCATCTATTCTCGCCAAAAATCACCGCGATAGATTAATGTTGGAATATGCCGATAAATTTCCAATCTACAATTTTGAAAAGAACAAAGGTTATCCGACAAAGTTTCACATTGAAGCAATTCTGAAATATGGTCCATGCGAAATTCACCGAAAGAAATTTTTAACTAAAATTTATGAACGACGAATCGAACAAGACTCATTCAAATTCTAAATCAGTTGGAAAAACCGGTGAAGATTTAGCAGAGAATATTTTAATTGAAGCTGGTTATAAAATTATTAAAAGAAATTTCAGATTCGGACACGGTGAAATCGATATTGTTGCAATGGACGGGGACTGTTTAGTCTTTGTTGAAGTAAAGTCACGCCGAACACTTGAGTACGGTGAACCTGAATATTCAATCACTCAATCGAAAATTAAACAGCTAAAAAGAATCGCTGAAGCTTATTACTATATAAACAAAATCGAAAGTCAAGAGTGCAGATTCGATGTAATAACAATTCTCGGTGACTTGAAAAACAATCCTAAAATTAATCATATCAAGAACGCTTTTTACTAATTGTAACGGAGAGATCAAATGAACATTGCGATTGTAATGATTGGCTCGTTAATCGTATTGATAGTCGGCTATAGAACTTATGGAAGATTCGTTGCGAAAAAAATCGGTGTTGATCCGGACGTCCCCACACCCGCCGTCACAAAAAATGATGGAATCGACTATGTACCAACAAAACCGCTAATACTATTCGGCCATCATTTTGCTGCGATTGCCGCAGCCGGTCCAATTGTCGGTCCGACTCTCGCAATTCTTTTCGGTTATCTTCCGGCTTGGTTGTGGATAATTGTCGGTGTAATTTTTATCGGTGCTGTTCATGATTTCACTTCTTTGTTTGTAGCGATGCGCGAAGGGGGAAAATCCATTGCGGAAGTTGCGAAGCGAACACTTGGCAAACAAGGATTTCTATTTTATGTTTCTTTTGCAATCATACTTTGTCTTTTGGTGATTGCTGCATTTCTACAGCTTACTGCAGTCGCTCTTACTTCAAGTCTTCCTCCCGATGATGTGAATTTAACTGCTGGTGAATCTGTACTGCATACAATTGAAATTAGTGGAATTTTAAATATTCAGATTGGCGGCGTTGCGTCTGCATCTGTAATTATTATGACAGTTGTTGCTCCATTAATCGGATGGATGATTTACAAAAAACAAATCAATGTAGTAATTGTCAGCATCATTGCATTCACGGTTGCTTTCGCATCTGTAGTAATTGGATTTTATTATCCGGTGACTCTCGATCCAAAAGTTTGGATGATCATTATTTCCGTTTATGTATTTTTTGCATCGTGGATTCCGGTTTGGCTCATTCTTCAGCCGAGAGATTTTGTGAACGCACAAATCTTATATCTCGGTTTGGCATCGATGGTGATTGGAATAATTGCTGCAGGATTTAACGGTGCAGTAATAAACGTTCCGGTATCAAATATTTCCGGCGCAATGGAGATGCCGAATCTTGGATTGATATGGCCATTCCTTTTTGTTACGATTGCGTGCGGTGCAGCTTCGGGTGCGCATGGTTTGATCTGCGGAGGAACTTCATGCAAGCAAATCTCAAGCGAGAAGCATGCAAAAATGATCGGCTACGGCGGAATGCTGCTCGAAGGATTACTCGCTGTTTGTGTAACACTTATTATCGCCGGCGGATTAGATTTTGAAAAATATAAATCGCTTGTTTACCCGGCTGAAAATCCTTTAAGAGGAAATCCACCGCTCGCTTTTGCACTTGGACTTGGGAATATTTTGAACTATGGAATCGGGCTTCCAACTGTCTATGGAACAATTTGGGGAATACTTTTACTCGAAGGATTTCTAATCACAACAATTGATGCACTAGTTCGGCTCACTCGCTATTTGTTTGAAGAATTGTGGAGTACGTTTTTTACAAATCCTCCAAAAATATTAATGAGCAAAGCTTTTAATAGTCTGATCGTAGTCTCTTTCATGGTGCTTTTGGCTTTCACAAATGCATATGCATCAATCTGGCCGGTTTTTGGTTCGGCCAATCAATTACTCGCTGCGTTGACTCTTATAGCTGTAACTGCCTGGCTTGTGCAGAAAGCGAAAAATTATTGGTTCACTGCCATTCCTGCTGGATTCATGGTGATAACAACTTTGTTTTCTCTCGTTATCTTGTTAGAGAGATATATCTCCGCTTCAAATTGGACGTTGACTATCGCTGATACTTTGCTTTTGATACTCGCAATTGGTGTAGTCATTCTTTCATTCAAGTATTTTTATAATATGCGTGTGAAGCTGAGCACCGAAGCAAATAAAAATTAGTTCTTTCTATATTGATTGAAACAAATTGCTTTTTTAACGTAACTTGTAATTGAAGATTTCGTTTTTAATTGAAACTTAGTACATGGACTTTATAGAACTTCAAGTTGCCGACGAGCTTCATAAGCTGGATGATCTCGTTAAGCAGGATGCATATAATGTTAAAACAGTTAAGATTGTCTATAACCCTTTAAAGTACACTCTTCGAGAGCTTAAAGAAGTTCAGCATTTTATTGAAAGGCATTTTAGAGACGTTCCGATAACTTTTGAAGAATCGGAGGAAAACAAAAACATCTCGTTCATTCTTGGGATTGAATGATTTTGAATTTCAATAAAGACAAAATTTTTATAATTTATAAAGCAAATTGAAACAGAACTTTTTGGATAAAATAATAAACAAGCTGACCTCTCAAGTCTTTGAGTTTTTTGAGATCATTGGCGGAGTAACTACTTTTTCAGTCAAGTTTTTTGCAAGCGTCTTCCGTCCTCCGTATGAAATTACTGAAGTTCGTAAACACATGGATGAGCTCGGAGTGAAAACCCTTGCATTAGTCAGCGTCACTGGATTGATCATTGGATTAGTTTTAGGTATGCAGTCACAGCCGGTTATGGCAAGATTTGGTGCGGAGATGTTCCTTCCAGGAATGATTGCTCTTTCAGTTGTTCGCGAATTAGGTCCAGTGATCACAGCACTAATTTTTGCTGGAAGAGTTGGCTCCGGAATAGGTGCTGAGCTTGGCTCAATGCGTGTTACAGAACAAATCGATGCAATGGAAGTTTCTGCAATCGATCCATTTAAGTATTTAGTTGTAACTCGTGTTCTTGCCTGCACTTTGATGCTTCCGCTTCTGACTGTGTATGTAGATTTTATTGCAATACTTGGCGGATACATTTCAGTGATCATCACACAGAATTTAACATTTGCACTCTATGCTGATCTCGTGATTCGAACATTAAAATTCTCAGATATACTCCCGGGAATAACGAAAACTTTCGCTTTCGGATTTATAGTTGGGATTGTTGGATCATATCTCGGTTATTATGCAAAAAAGGGGACTGAAGGAGTCGGTAAAGCAAGTACAACCGCTGTGGTTATTTCTTCACTACTGATACTTTTGGTTGATGTAATTATGGTACGAATCACATTATTTCTTTTTCCGGAATGATAAAAGTTTCAAAACTAAATATCAGCTTTGGTGATAATATTATTCTTGATGATATTGACTTCGAGGTTCCGAATGGTTCAACAGTTGTTGTACTTGGAAGAAGCGGGATTGGGAAAAGCGTTTTACTGAAGTGTCTCGTGAAATTAATTCAACCCGATTCCGGATTTATTGAGATTGACGGTAAGGCAGTTTTGAATTTGAAAACAAGAGAGCTGAACGAACTCAGAAAAGAAATCGGATTTCTATTTCAGAGCGCTGCACTTTATGATTCGATGAGTGTAGAAGAGAATCTCGCTTTCCCATTAAAAAAACATACGGAGTTGAGCGAAAGTGAAATGCGGGAAAGAATCATAGAAATGCTCGATATGGTTGGCCTGAAAGAAGCATTGAAAAAAATGCCATCTGAATTATCAGGTGGAATGAAAAAAAGAATTGGGCTCGCAAGATCGCTAATTCTTTTTCCAAAGATTATGCTGTATGACGAACCGACTACTGGATTAGATCCCGTTACTTCAAAAGAAATTACTCGTTTAATTCTTGAAATGCAGGACAGATTTAAGATGACAAGCATTGTTGTTACGCATGACATGATTTGTGCTATGAGCGTTGCCGATCAAATTCTAGTGCTCGAAAGTGGAAAGTTTATATTTAATGGCTCGACCGACGATTTGGTGAAATCAAAAAATATGTTTCTGCAAAACTTTTTATCCACGAAATTAGAAGATAATCCGAAGGATGCTTCGGAAAGGAGATGAGAAATGTTAAGATCATTTAAAGGTGCACGACTTGGAATTTTTACTTTTTTAGGAACAATTTTATTAATTATTGGAATTTTTGTAATTGGTAATAAGAATCTTCTTTTTAGAGAAGCCTTCGATCTTAAAGCGTACTTTCCAACAGTCGAGGGTTTACGAATTGGCGCTCCTGTGCGATTGACTGGAATTGATGTGGGTGCTGTGAAGTCGATTGAATTCATTGCAGATACTGTAAATAAAATTTTAGTTACGATGAGAATCAATTCAGATGTACAGCAATTTATTAAGAAAGATTCAAAGGCAAGCATTGAAACCGAAGGATTAGTTGGAAATAAAGTTCTTATAATCAGCGGAGGTTCTGCTGAAGTTCCGAATGTAGAGAATGGAGATTTCCTTTCAGTTAAGATGCCGCTCAGTTACGCTGAAATAATTGAAGAAACGCAAGGAATATTAAGTTATATAAAAGATATTACTCGTGAGTTCGCAACGATTTTGAAAAAAGTAAATGAAGGTGAGGGGACTGTAGGTCAGCTTATTAATGATAAAAAACTTTATCGGAGTATAGACCAAGCTACGCAAACTGCTAATAACACAATGCTCGGATTAACCGGCAGTCTTGAGGATGTGACTGGTGTTGTTACCGAGCTCGGAAAATCTGTTGTGGTTGTAATGTCGGGAGTTGATTCAGTCGTAAAAAAAATTGATAACTTAGTCATTAGAGTTGATAAAGGTGAAGGTGTGCTTGGTGCATTGATTAGCGATAAAAGCGGATATGACTCAGTCAAAGCAATCATTAATAATTTGATTACCACATCCAACGAAGCAAGACTTGGTGCAGAACGTTTCGCTGAAAACATGGAGGCGTTAAAGCACAATTGGTTGTTCAAGGGATATTTTGAAAAACGCGGTTATTGGGAACGTGCTGAGTATGAACGAGAGCTCGGTCAAAAACTTGAAGAAATCAAAACACAACAAAAAGAACTTGAGAAACGAATTAACGAATTGAGAGAGTTAGAGAAAAGAGTTGATGAGGTGAAGAAGTAATGAGTGCTAAGTCGCTCAAAGTTACTTTTTGAAAGAATAGTTGGAAAATCTTGTTCTTACATAACCTATCAATAATTTATCATAAAAATCAGTAACTTTATTATTAATTCACACTCGCAATATGACAAATAATCTCGAAAAAAAATTAATAGTTCGGGGTGCTCGCCAGCACAATCTTAAGAATGTCAATCTTGAAATTCCGAGAAACAAGCTGGTTGTGTTTACTGGGGTAAGCGGTTCGGGCAAATCGAGTCTTGTCTTTGATACGATTTATGCAGAAGGGCAGAGACGATATGTTGAAAGCTTGTCCGCATATGCACGTCAGTTCTTAGAGCGAATGAATCGACCAGATGTTGATTTCATTCAAGGTATATCCCCTGCAGTCGCCATTGAACAAAGACCGCCGGCAAAAAATCCACGCTCAACAGTGGGAACAAATACCGAAATCTACGACTATCTAAGATTGCTATTTGCGCGAGTGGGGAAAACATACTGTACAGTTTGCAGCAATATTGTAAAAAAAGATTCAACTAATTCAGTCATTGATAAACTTAAAGTGTTTCCCAATGAGCACAAACTATTAATTGCCTTTCCGCTTCATGTTCATGGAAAAAAATCTTTGAAAGATGAATTTAAAAATCTGCTCAGTAAGGGCTTTTTCAGGATCTATTCTAAAGGAAAAATTCACGATATCAATGAATGGAAAAATCCCAGATTAAAGAAAGAAGAAATTAAAGTCATCGTAGAACGTATTTCGCTGGATAAAGCTAATGTGGACTCCCTTTATTCAGATTCGATAGAAACAGCTTTTCTAGAAGGAGATGGACGTCTTGTGTTGATTGATTTTGAATCGAAGGAAGAGTTTCAATTTTCAAAATTCTTCGAGTGTCATGAAATTATCTACCAAGAACCAGAGCCAAGATTATTTTCATTTAATAATCCATTTGGAGCTTGTCCAACGTGTCAAGGATTTGGGCGAACAGTTGGAATTGATTATGACTTAGTCATACCCGATAGGAAGAAAACAATTCGTGATGGAGCAATAGTCCCATTCACTACAAAAAAATTCAGCAAATATTGGCGAGATCTTATCCGCATTTCAGCCAGTTCCGGATTGAGAATAAATGTCTCTTTTGACGCCTTAACTTCTGCAGAAGAAAAAATTGTTTTTGATGGAACTCGCGGATTTATTGGGATAAATGGATTTTTCAAAATGCTCGAGAGTAAAACTTATAAGTTACATTATAGAGTTCTACTCAGCAGATATCGCGGCTATACTTCATGCTATGACTGCGGCGGCTCACGGGTGAGGAAAGAAGCCCTCAACATCCGAATCAGTGAGAAAAGAATTGCAGACTTGATTCAAATGCCGCTGGCAACACTTCACGAATGGTTTGAACGATTAGATCTTTCACAACATGATTTAGAAATCGGAGGGAGAATTCTTAACGAGATCCGAAAGAGATTAAAATTTTTAGTCGATGTTGGAATTGGTTATCTTACTCTCGATCGACTTTCGAGTACGCTTTCAGGTGGGGAAACTCAAAGAATAAATCTTGCATCTATACTCGGCTCTTCGCTCGTTGGGTCGTTATACGTTTTGGATGAACCATCAATCGGACTGCATCCACGAGATAATTATAGATTAATTCAGGTCTTGCACGAATTGAAAAATCTTGGTAACACAGTTCTCGTTGTCGAGCACGATCCCGAAATGATGAAGGAAGCGGATTACATTGTCGATATGGGACCGGCAGCGGGAGTGCAGGGCGGCGAGATTGTTTATTTCGGGGATTATGATAATTTGCTAAAAGATAAAAATACACTCACGGGAAAATATTTGAACGGAGAGAAAAAAATCAACATTCCTAAAATCCGAAGAATGAAGGGGAAGCGTTCTATAAAAATTCTTGGAGCTAGAGAAAACAATTTGAAAAATATCGATATAGAAATTCCGCTTGGCATATTTGTCTGTATTACTGGAGTGAGCGGCTCCGGTAAAAGCACTCTTGTAAATGATATTTTGTATCCAGCAATTCAAAAAATTAAATCGGCGGAAAATTTGGATGTCGGAAAATTCAAATCAATAGAGGGAGCTGGATACGTCTCCGGTGTTGAAATTGTGGATCAGTCTCCTATTGGTAAAAGCTCAAGATCAAATCCTGCAACATATGTTAAAGCATTTGATTTGATCCGCGAATTTTATTCACAAAGACCTCAATCAAAAACGCGCGGGTATAAACCGGGATATTTTTCGTTTAATGTTCCCGGCGGAAGATGCGAAACCTGTCAGGGTGAAGGGTATGTTAAGATTGAAATGCAGTTTTTAGCAGATCTCTACTTACTTTGTGAAGATTGTAAAGGAAGCCGATACAAAAAAGAAGTCCACGAAGTCAAGTATCAAAATAAAAGCATTGTAGATGTACTTGACATGACTACTATGGAAGCAATCGATTTTTTTAAGGGTCAGAAAAAAATTATAAATCGTTTGCAGCCCCTAGTTGATGTTGGATTGGGTTATTTGAAGCTTGGGCAGCCCTCGACTACATTGTCGGGTGGAGAAGCACAGAGGGTAAAGCTTGCCGAGAAGCTCATACCAAAAGAAGAAAATAAAAATATACTTTACATTTTCGATGAACCGACAACAGGTCTTCACTTTGATGATATTGACAAACTGCTTAATTGTTTTGATGCTTTGATCGAGAAAGGGAATTCAATTATTATTATCGAACACAACATGGACGTCGTCAAATGTGCAGATTATATAATTGATCTCGGTCCCGAAGCTGGGGAGTACGGGGGTGAGATCGTAGTAGAAGGTACCCCTGAGGAAATCGCAAAGTCGAAAGCATCTTATACGGGCGAATTTTTGAAAAAGTATCTGAAATAAATTTAATTTATATTTAATTGAAGTTGATTTAATTTAAAACTTGGAAAAAGTAACATGAAAACACTACTAATTATTATTTTGGTCATCGGTTTTACCCTTCTTACTTCTTGCAGCAAAGAAATGCCAGATAAAGTTTTCATCAATTGTAAAGTTTACACAATGGATGAGGATAATTCAATTTATGAAGCTGTAGCAGTTAAAGATGGGCTAATCTTCGATCTCGGAACTTCAGATGAGTTAAAACAAAAATACACTGAAGCTGAACGCATAGATCTTGGAGGTAAATTTTTGTTCCCGGGATTTATAGATGCTCATGGCCATATAAGTGGTTATGGTGATAATCTGCTTGAGATAAATTTAGTCGGTACTGATTCTCAAGAAGAAATTGCAAAGCTTGTTAAGGAAAAGTCAGCCCAACTAATTCCTGATGAATGGATTGCTGGGCATGGTTGGGATCAAAACGATTGGAAAGACAAGAGCTGGCCTAATCATAAAATTTTGGATCAAGCAGCTCCTAATCATCCCGTTTATCTTACGAGGATTGACGGACACGCTTTATGGGTAAACAAAAAAGCACTTGAACTTGCGGGCATCACCAAAGAAACAAAAGATTCTGATGGAGGCGATATAAAGCGTGATGCAAATGGAAATCCGACTGGAGTGTTGATCGATAATGCAATGAATTTAATCTATAAAGTTCTGCCTGCCGTTACAGAAGAGATGATACAAAAAACAATCCTGGCTTCGGTTCAAGATCTTGTAACTCACGGAATAACTTCAGCGCACGATATGGGTGCTAGTTCACGCACGATAAATGTTATGAAATTACTTGCTGATGAAGGCAAATTACCCATTCGCATACATGCGTACATCGATGGTCCTGGAAAAACTTGGAATGAATATCTTGAAAAAGGGCCAATGATCGGCTATGGAAATAATTTTGTAACAGTCAGAGGAATTAAATTATTTGTCGATGGTGCAATGGGCTCTCGCGGTGCACTAATGTCTGAGCCATATAATGATGACGCGAAAAATTTCGGTCTCATGTTAATGAGTGAAGACGAAATTTATAAAGTTACAAGTAATGCACTCAAAAAAGGATTTCAAGTTGCAACTCATGGAATTGGCGATGAAGGTATTAAGTTGATTTTTAATGCATATGAAAAAGCATTAAATGAAAATTCTAATAAAGATTATCGCTTGCGAATTGAACATGTGCAAGTTATTGATCCAGTTGACGTTGAACGATTTTCAAAAAATGGAATCATCCCAAGTATGCAGCCCGTCCATGCAACATCGGATATGCCCTGGGCAGAAGCACGGCTCGGAACTGAACGAGTGAAATGGTCTTACGCTCCTAAACTCGTATTAAAAGGGAGTCCGATTATTGCAGGCGGTTCAGATTTTCCGGTGGAGAATCCGAGTGTTCTTGAAGGAATCTACGCAGGTATTACACGACAGGATAAAAATGGTTATCCGCGTAATTGGATGGACGTTATGTGGCTTGTTGATAACAAGATGTGGATCATCTCGGAGGAAGGAATCCCAGACACAACCGTATTTGATGGAGGTTGGTATCCTGAAGAGAAATTGACAATTCAAGAAGTGCTGAATGAATTTACTAAATGGGCAGCTTATGCCGGTTTTGAAGAGAAGAAAAAAGGAACAATTGAAATTGGTAAGTGGGCAGACTTTACTATTCTCGATCAAGATATCACATCAATAGAGCCGAAGGAGATTCTTAAGACAAGTGTTGTCATGACTGTAGTTGATGGCAAGATAGTTTATGAGAAGAAATGAGGATAGAGATTAATTTCTTCTTAAGTGGTAATTAATTTTTTGTGATAGAATTATCGATTTGCATTAAGATAAATACCAGCGGAAAAATAAAGTAGGCGACATCAAATCTATCTTTGTAAATCAACTCAAAGAGAGTATGCTCTTGAAGATGAAATAAGAAGGAAGCTGCAACAAATAAAAATAAAATAATTGCAGTGGAAAAGTATAAACTTTTTTCATCTTTAATTTTGAATCCGAGGTAAACCGCCCCAGCGAGGAAAATTGCAACTACTTCTATTGGCAGATAGAGCGATTGAACTGCAAACGGTCCTTTCTCGATAAAACTTGAAGGATTCCAGAAAAAAAAGGGTACAAGGGTTAATAAGAAAATAAATCCAATTCCTAAAAATAAAATAAATAGTCTTTTTAAGTCTTGTCGAAAATAATAGATCAATAAAATAAAATATATTGGTAACAGTATCATTCTCGTGGAAAGAAGCAATCCGCCAAGAATTGAGATGAATAACAATTTATTAAAATTAATTCTCTTAACATTTTGCTTCGAAACAAAATCAACAAAGAGAAGAACAAATACCATATTTGAAAACAATTCACTTCTTGTGATTATTTCATAATGATAAATCGGTGAAATTAACAACAGAATCTGAACTGACCACTTAACCTCCTGGCGATTCTTAAATTTCTTGAACAGATATAAAGAAATTAAAATGTATGTTAAGACTTGCATTAAACCTAACTCGCCGACTAATGCGAATGGGGTAAAAGCAAGAAACAATATTGGGAATCCTGATGGATTTGTTGGACTTCCATAAGGAAATATTCCATTCAAAAAGTTAAAGAGCCATTCTTGTATTGCAGCATATCTACTGACCCTGATATCTGAGATGTCAAACTGAGTTAATGAAATAAAAAATAACATTGCCACTAACAAACAAAACCATAAATAAATAGTTATGCTAAATTTTAATATTAAATCTCTTTTAAAAACCAGAGTAGAAATAATTGCAATTACAACTACTACGTATCCGATTATCAAAGGAACTGGTGGAAGAGAATATCTGACCGAATATTTTAGAATGAAGATCGAATTGATTAATAAATAAACAAAAATTATTGAGTGCTGTTGAAGTTTGGAAATGTTCTTCATGCGGATTTTAGTTCAGGTATTTACTTATCCATTACAGTCTATTAAGAGAAAGTCAGCTTTAGACTTTGTTTTAAAATTAATAATTTCCTCTCCGTGAATTTTGAGTGAGTCAGCTTTTGATAACTCAACATCGTTGACTTGCAATTCGCCATCAATTGTATACAAATAAAGATACCTTTCTTTGTCGGTAAGATGAGCTATCTCAATTGATTCTTCCAATTTCGAAACATAAAATGTTACATCTTGGTTTATGTGGAGCGAGTATGGGTGTTTACTGTTACTCACAACCGTAAGAAGTTTGTTCAGTCTTTCAGTGATATCAAAATGTTTTTCATCATATGAAGGATCGAGTCCAGATTGATCAGGAAGCACCCACATTTGCAATAAGTGAACAGGCTCATCGGAGTGTTCATTTCTTTCAGAATGAATTATTCCTCTGCCGGCTGTCATTCTCTGAATATCTCCGGATTTGATTACGCCTTCATTTCCTAAATTATCACGGTGGGTTAATTCTCCGCTGATGATAAAAGTTATAATCTCCATATCACGATGAGGATGAAAATCGAAGCCAGATTTTGGTTTAATTATATCGTCATTAAAAACTCTAATGTTTCCCCAATTCATATTATTTGGATCATAATAGTGGTCGAAAGAAAAATGCCAATAGGTTTGAAGCCAATCGGTCTTGAAGAAATGTCGTTCATTTGCCTTGATCAGTTTAATCATATTGTACCTAGCAATTTATATATAGCTTCTTAGAGCGTCTAAGATTTTTTCAGTAGCACCGAGATTAGTCTCGACGAATTTCTTTGCTGCAAAGCCCGATTCTTTTCGGAAGGAATCGTCAAGTGTGATTCTCCGCATAATTTTATACAGCTGTTTTTTATTTTGAACTTCAAATCCGCCACCGATTTGGATAAGACTCTCTGCTTCTTGACTATTTGAGTGCTTCGGTCCAAACATCACCGGTATCCCGTAAACAGCGGGTTCAAGCACATTGTGAATATTCGATTTGAAACCACCGCCAACAAAAGCAAAGTCGGCATTCGCATAGAGAGTTAAAAGAATTCCAATTGAATCAATGATGATTACCTTTTCGTCTTTGTATTGATTTAATAGTGAAAAGCGAATTACTGCAACTTTTCCTTTCAAGTCATACTCTATTTGCTCAATCGTTTGAACTGTCGGTTCATGAGGAACAATAATGGTAAGTAAATTATCGATGTGTTGATTGAGTTTCAGAACTGCCGGTAAAAATTCCTCTTCATCTTCACGCCAAGTGCTTCCGGCAACTAAAACTTTTTTCCCCTTTATGATTTTCTCGTCTAGGATTTTTTTTGTTAAAGCATTTTGACTCTTTGAGAAGACTCTGTCATAGCGGGTATCACCTACAGTTGATACCTTATCATTCTCTAACTTGAATTTCAGAAACCTATCTCGATCAATGTCGGAAATTGTTAAAATTTTTGTGAAGCAGCTGAATAATTGTACATGGAAATTTTTCACCAAGGGAAGTATTCTTTTCGAATTGCCCTTCATTGTAGCATCGACTAAAAATATTGGGATGTTCCTTTTGTAGGATTGCCAAATTGTATTCGGCCAAAAATCATATCGCATAATAATGAAGGCGATCGGATTCACGAGTTCAAGAAATCGATTTACATTCCGTTTTGAATCAAATGGTAAGTATGTAATTGCGTCTGCCGATTCATATCTTTTTGCGCTGTGCAATCCCGATGGTGATAAAAAAGAGACAACTATGTTGTATTTATCTGTTCCCTTTAATTTTTCAATTATTGGTTTTGCCTGCTCAAATTCACCAACGGAAGATGAGTGAAGCCAAATATTTTTTTTGGTTATATCCAATTGCGAGATTATATCTGATAAGTTCTTGAATAAATCCTTCCTCTCCTTTAATGCAGTTCTAATTTTTAGATTAAATAAAGAGAGCAATCCAAGTGCGAAGCGAAATTTGTGAATGAGAAAATAATTATAAAAAATATACCAGAACTTATTCATTTTTTAAAAGACTCTGAAGCTTTGAGATGATCATTTGCGGTGAAATATCTTTCATACATTTGAAATGTCCCTTCGGGCACTCGTTTCTTCCAATGTGGGTACATGGCCTGCAATTTAAATTAATGTTTTCAATTAATACACTCTTATTGCCGAGCGGAAAAAATCCAAACTCAGCCACAGTTGAACCAAATATCGCAAGAGTTGGGATGTCCAATGAACAGGCAAGATGCATCAAGGCGGAATCATTCGAAATTACAGCTGAACATTTCTTCATCAAGGCTGCAGTAAGGTACAAATCGTTTTCATTTTGAAAATTATTAACTCTTGGATTTTGACCCGCGAGTTTAGAACAAACCTTGCTGTCCTCTTTTCCACCGAAGAGAAAAATAGAATAACTCAATTGAGAAAGCTCGTTGATCAATTTTGAAAAGTATTCTGCCGGATACCTTTTTGTAAAATGTTTTGAGCCAGGGCAAATTCCGATAATTAATCTGTCAACAAATATTCCGGTTGACAATAAGTTAGCTTCTTCATCTTTGCCTTCGGGATAATGAAACTCTAGTTCTAATTTTTCTCCTTTCACGAGTGGGAATGAGTCAATATATCGTTGAGCAATTGAAGTTTTGTCTTTTAGTAAGTTAACCTTTAAGTTTACTAATAAAAATTTTTTAACAGTTGGCTTTTGAAATCTAAAAACTTTTATGCTCGACCTTCTTAATAACCGTCGAGTACGGAAATTATTTTGGAGGTCAATTACATAATCATAAGATGAATTTTCAATCTTCTTTCGAATAGTACGAAGTTCATTTTTTTGATAATATATAACTTCATTTATATGGGGGCTGCTTTCAACCGCTTGGGCAAACTGGGGCTTAAGAAGAAAATCGATTAGACAATTTTCATAAGCTGCACTTAAAGATTTCAAGAGCGGAGATGTCAGTAAAATATCACCGAGGGAGCTTAAACGAATGACCAATATTTTTTTGTATGAACTCAATTTATACAATCAGCTTTGTGATTAAAATTAATCCATTTTTATTAAGCATACAAATTCTTTTCATGTTGCGGCTCATGGCAAAAAACCATGCACGAAAGGTTTTTCTTTGATTCGATTTTGCTCAATTAACACTACTTAACTATATTTGAATCAAAAGTTAGAAAAATTAGGAATCTGAAATGTCAACTTTACCTCCTGCACATATACAAAAATTTGGTATTGATACGCTTGAAAAAAAAGTTTATACGATTGCTGAAGAATTGAAAGAATACATGCCGCTAGAAAGTGATCGCAACCGCCTTGGATTTAACTTATTTAAAAAATTTAAGGGCGAGGGAGACGATGTAACCACAATATTTCGCACAAATAAATTCCAAATTCAGAGCATCAGTAGAAAAGATTTGATCAAACTTATCGAGGAAAAACTCTCTAATATTTAAGCTCGTGCTATAAAAAAATTATCTCTTTGTGAAACCTTATCCCGAGAAATTCCGTCTAAAGCGGTAAAATAATTCGGATGAGACGATATTTATTTACACTATTATTATTCCTTTCTCAATTTTCCCTATTGCTTTCCATTGACCGCCCTGGTAACTCAAAAACTGTCACCGCCCATAGATTAAATGAAAAAATATTGCTGGATGGTCTCTTATCAGAAACTGTTTGGACAAATAAACCAATAAGCGAATTTACACAAAGTGATCCCAAAGAAGGAGAAAAAGCAACTGAGCTGACAGAAGTTTGGGTGGCGTATGATGATGATGCACTTTATGTTGCAGCAAAGCTTTACGATTCTCAACCGGATTCGATCGTAGGTTTATATGCAAGACGGGATGATATGCCCGAATCTGATATATTCGCTTTTGCAGTTGATTCATATTTCGATAGAAGAACAGCATTCGTTTTTGCATTGAATCCTGCAGGCTCAATGCTCGATGGTACATTTTATAACGATAGCTGGAACGAATGGTCTTGGGATGGAATATGGGATTATGGAATTCATAAAAATAGTAAGGGCTGGTATGTCGAAATGCGCATACCATTTACACAGCTTAGATTCAAAGATGAAGATGAAATGAAGTGGGGAATAAATTTTTACAGACGGATCCATAGAAAAAATGAAGAAGCTCATTTCGTTCAAGTTCCAAAAAAAGAAAGCGGTTACGTATCGCACTTTGCTACTTTAATTGGACTTCGCGGGATCAAATCCAAGCAAAGACTTGAATTGCTTCCTTACTTTGTTTCGAAAGCACAGTATTTAATTCATGATGCTAATGATCCATTCTACAAAGGAAAACAATATCGGTTGAATGCTGGTGCAGATTTGAAACTTGGTCTTGGCAGCAATCTTACTTTGGATGCAACATTTAATCCCGATTTCGGGCAAGTTGAAGTCGATCCAGCAGTTGTTAATCTTTCTGCATTTGAAACTTTTTATCAGGAAAAAAGACCTTTCTTTATAGAAGGAGGAAACATATTCAGATTTGGTTCTGGGGGAGCGAACAGTAATTGGGGAATGAATTGGGGGGACCCAAGATTATTTTATTCCCGAAGAATCGGCAGGGCTCCACAAGGTTCAGTCGAACGTGATGGATTCGTGGATTATCCAACTGAAACTAGAATTCTCGGTGCAGCAAAACTTTCCGGCAAAATTGGAGATAACTTGTCACTCGGAATTATCAATGCTGTAACTGAACGAACATTTGCTACAATTGATTCATCGAACTTCAAATCTGAAGAAGAGGTCGAACCATTAACTTACTACGGAGTATTCAGGGCTCAAAAAGAGTTTAACTCTGGAAGTCAATCTATCGGTATGATTGGCACCGCAGTGATTCGAGATTTAGAGTATCTACCGCTCAAAGATAGATTAAGTGATAAAGCATTTACTCTTGGAATTGATGGATGGACTTCACTCGATTCAAGTCAAACTTATGTGGTAACAAGTTATTTAGCTGGATCGTATTCACACGGCTCAGAAAATTATCTTGTCAGATTACAACGATCTTCAAGGAGATATTTACAAAGGCCGGATGCAGCATTTTTAAAAATAGATAGCAATTTGACTTCATTATCCGGATATGTCGGTAGAGTTGCAGTGAATAAACAGAAAGGAAATATAATTTTTAACTCAGCTGTTGGAATTCTCTCACCAGGATTTGAATCGAACGATCTCGGCTTTCAATCACGAGCGGATGTAATAAATGCTCATGTCGTAGGTGGATATCGTTGGTATGAGCCAGACGATTTTTCAAGAAGTAAGTCAGCTGTCCTTGCTTACTTTAGAAATTATAATTTTGATGGTGATGTAATTGGACAGGGAATATTCAATTTTGGAAATATTCAATTTCTGAATTATTGGGGATTAGGATACAATGTTGGATATAATTTTTCGGCATATTCAACCGATTTGACAAGAGGCGGTCCGATTACAAAACGACCGAATTCACTCTTCCTCAATCTTCATGGATATACTGACGGACGGAAAAAATTAACTGCTTTCTTCGGTGGTGAGTATTTTGAAAATAATGCAGGCGATAATGGATTCGGAATTAATCTTGATTTTAATTGGAAACCGTCATCAAAATTAATTATTTCATTTGGGCCATCGCTAAATAAGAATTTTGAAACTGCTCAATGGGCCGGAAGATTCGAGGACAAATATGCTGACGAGACTTATGGTAATCGTTATGTTTTCGGTGAGATGAAACAAACAACAATTTCATCAAATATCAGATTGAATTGGACGTTTACACCAAAGCTTAGTCTTCAATTATATTTGCAGCCCCTTATTTCCGTCGGTAATTATGAAAACTTTAAGGAGCTCGCAAAACCGCGCACATATGATTTTAATTACTTCGGAGAAAACGGCTCAACCATTAAATACGATTCCAATTCAGAAGAATATACTGTCGATCCGGATGGCATTGGGCCGGCTGTGAGTTTTAGTTTTCAGAATCCAGATTTTAATTACAAATCCCTCCGAGCAAATTTAGTTTTGAGATGGGAATTCTCGCCGGGTTCTGCATTTTATTTTGTATGGACTCATGATAAAACCAACTTCGATGATCCGGGACGCTTTTCAGCCGGAAGAGATTTTAAGAATCTTTGGAATGCGGAAGCAAACAATATTCTAATGATAAAATTTACTTATTGGCTGGATGTCTAATTGGAATTTTAATTAATCGAATCAAATTCTGATTTACGCAAAGGTGCCAAGCTTCAAAGTCTCGCACAGAACTTATTCAGTTACTTCTTAGTGTCTTTGTGCCTTAGTGGCATTTTAATTCATGATAACTGTTAGTGCTTAGTATTTTTATTCCTTCTTAGTTGTACCAGAACAGCTCCAATCGCAGCAATTACCATCCCAATTCCTTCCTGCATAGTGATTTTCTCATCGATAAAAAACCAGGCAAGAATTGCAATTTGAATAAGCATAGTTCCATTTATAATGCTCGATTCCATCGCTGTGAGCGTCCGAAGAGTTAAATTCCAAAGTGTAAATGCGAAAGCAGTATTGATGGCAGCTAACCAGAGCAGGAAAAGAAAGTTTTGCAGGCTGAGAGATGAAAATCCCTCAATCGATAAACCGACGATCAACAATAGTATTGCACCGATCCCCATACTTACAAATGTTACAACCAATGGACTAATATCTCTATTGCGGTTAATATCTCTTCCCAATATAGCAGATCCAGAATTTGCCATAACTCCAATAATCATTACTAATATTCCAATCCATTCACTTCCTGAAAATCCAATTGGATAAAAGTAAACTAAGATACCAAACACAAAAAGTACCGCACCAATCCACTGGAGTTTGGAGGGTATCTCTTTTAAAAAGAAAATTCCTAAAGTAGCAACGACTAACGGCGTAAAGTTTAACATTAAGCTAACCGTTACGGCTGGCAGCAAAGATAAACCCAGAAATAGTGTTCCTTGAGTGAAAAAATAAAAAACTATTCCAAGCAGGACTAACTTTTTAATTTGTGTTCTGTTTAGTTTGAACAACTCAGTTCTATAGTTTTGTTTAAAAACAAACGGTGCGAAAATTATAAACGCGAGAAAGTATCTGTAGCCCGCAAATGTAACCGGCGGAATTTCCGCCAATCCCCATTTGATTATTATGAATGAGGTGGACCATAAAAAAGTTACAAGAAGAGCTTGGAGAACAGCGAAAAGATTTGGGAAATGTTTGTTCATACCAGTAAATAATTATTTTACAGCAAATCCTGTCATGTTTTGTCCAGAGAAAAAAAATGTAATTGGTTTTCGTATAATTCTTTTTATAAAATTGATTTCCGAATTTCGACAGGCTGTGCAGCAAGTATTCACTTGATTGATATTTTTTCTCTCGTAATCTGTTTCGCCCGATATAAAGAATTTGAAGATTTGAACCGGATTCAGAAATGTTTTTACAAGCTCAACTCTTGAAAATTTTGCTTGTTTGAGCAGGAACTTTAACGAATTTGGCGAGAAGTGAAATAGGTGATAAGGCAAGTGCCAGCCATCCCATCTGTCGCCATGGACAAATCTATCTGTACTTAAAATGTTTGGAAGGACGATCCAAACAATTCCATTTTTCTTAAGCAGTTCACAACTTTTTTGTATCGCAAATTTTGGATCTGGAAAATGCTCAAGTGAATGATTGAATATTATTAAATCAAATTCTTTATTGGTTTTGAATTGCTCAATTTTACCATTGAAGAGATTTAAATCGAAATGTGATTTTGCGTATTTGCAGCCGTCAGAAGAAATTTCAATTCCATCTACCGAATAACCCAAATCTCTTAAAGCAGCTAAAAACTCTCCATTACCGCAGCCGATTTCGAGGATCGAATTGATCTTTCCAAATCGTTGTTCAATTCTTTGGAGATGAAATTCAGCCGCAGCTTTAACTTGTGGGTATTTTAAAAATACGTCATTGCGCGAAATGCTTTGAAGATAAAGTTCATCATAAAAGTTTTTAATTTCTGCGGTATTTGGCTGGGGATTTTGAAAAATAATTTTACAGCTTCTGCATTTCACCAATTTTGTCCGACCGAATTCCTTAAAGTCAGAAAGTTTATTGCAATAGCAAATCGGGCAAGAATCAAATATGTGCATTAATCCTTTTTACTTAGTGTCTAAGTCTCTTTGACCCTGAACGAATTCTTCGGCAATTCTCACATCGTGCAGACTTCCAATAAAAAGAGGAATTCTTTGATGCAATTCTTTAGGTTGAATATCGAGCATTCGTGTATGTCCATCAGATGCTTTACCGCCGGCTTGCTCACAAATAAATGCGAGAGGATTGCATTCATACATCAATCTGAGCTTGCCGCTTGGATTTCTATTATCCTTCGGATAAATAAATATTCCGCCATAGATTAAGTTTCGATGGAAATCTGCAACGAAAGAGCCGATATACCTTCCAGTGTATGGACGCCCTGTTTCTTTGTCATGCTGTTGTAAATACTTAATGTATTTTTTCAATCCCTCTTCCCAATAGAGATAATTTCCTTCGTTGGTCGAATAAATTTTTCCCTTAGTTGGAATTCGAATATTATCGTGTGAAAGAAGAAATTCACCGACCGATGGATCGAGCGTAAAACCATAGACTCCATTTCCGGTTGTGTAAACTAAAATCGTACTCGAACCGTAAACAATGTAACCTGCGGCAACTTGTTCGGATCCTTTTTGCAGACAATCCTCAAGCCTGCCAGCTCCATCTCCCGAGGATTTCCTTTTATAAATAGAAAAAATTGTTCCGATTGATACATTCACATCAATGTTTGAAGAGCCATCGAGTGGATCGAACAGCAAAACATACTTTCCAATTCTCTTGTGAGCCGGAATATGAATTAGCTGTTCTTCTTCTTCCGAAGCCATTACACAAAGATGCCCGCCATGGTCCATTGCGCGAATTAGAATTTCATGTGCAAAAATGTCGAGCTTCTTTACTCGCTCGCCATGAATATTCGTATCGCCAGTAAATCCGAGAATATCTACTAAACCTGCTTTGTTAACTTCAAGAGAAACAATTTTTGCAGCTAATGCAAGGTCAGAGAGCAATGCTGAAAGTTCTCCAGTCGCCTGTGGATGTCTTCTTTCACTTTCGATAATATGGCGTTCAAGAGTCATGAATCTTCTGTGCGGCATTTAATCCTCCAATTTGTTTTGAGAATAATTATAAATCTGAATTCCCCGTGTAAGAATAATTTTTAACAATTTCTATACATCCCTCAATCGTATTTTAAGAAATTCATTAATCAAATTCACCAAGAATTTTTGCGATAATTAGCTTAAGTTTGTTGAAAGAAATATTCAAAATGGAGGAAAAATGCACTATCCATGGTGGTATGTTGATGTGATCACCGCCCCGATGCTTATCGCGATAATCGCAACAATCCATGTTTACGTGGCAATGTATGCTGTCGGAGGAGGAATGATCCTCGCCTATGAGACGGGTAGAGCGTATCGCAATCTTCGCGAAGACACTCTAGATTATTTACGTTCACATCTGAAATTTTTTATTTGGCTTACGGTAGTTTTCGGTGCGATCACAGGAGTCGGAATTTGGTGGACTATAAGTCTTGCCTCACCATTAGCAACCGAAGCACTTATCCACATATTTGTTTTCGGCTGGGCAATGGAGTGGGTGTTCTTTATAATCGAAATTATCGCTGCATTTATTTTTTATTATTACTGGGGAAAACTTGATCCGAAAACTCATACTATCATTGGATGGATTTACGGAGTTTCTGCCTGGATGAGTTTAGTTTTAATAACTGGTATAACTTCATTTATGCTTCATCCAGGAAACTTCATTCAAGATAAAGAATTTTGGACAGCGTTCTTTAATCCTCAGACGATTCCACAAATTTTCTCACGAACCGGTGGATCAATTTTACTTGCGGGACTTTATTTTTTCCTTCACGCTTCAATAACAGTAAAAGATCCAGAATTTCTGAGAAGAATCGAAAGACGAATTGCTAAGTGGGCAATATTTGGCGCCGCATTCACATTGATCGGCGGTATTCTATGGTTCATTTATCTCCCTGAAAGCAGCAAAGCCGCACTTGAGGGTGCCGCATCGTTAAATATTTTAATGGGATTGGTTTTCGCGGCAACAGCGGTTGTTTTCTTTTTCTTTTATTTAGGTTCGTTAAAAGGGAAGGGATTACTCTCGCTCGGATATGCAATTCTGCTTTTTATTTTTGGATTGATTGCTGTCGGATCGAGCGAGTTCATCCGCGAAGCAGTCCGCAAACCTTATATTGTTTATGATTATGTTTATGGACATCAGATCTACAAAAGTGAAGTCGCAAAAGCAGAGCAGATCGGATTTTTGAATTTTGGAGCTTGGACGCGTCCGTACGTTTTAAAAAAATATCCTCAGCTTGCGGATCAAAACAACATGATTGACTATCAAAAGGTAAACGATCTTTCAAAGAATGATAAAGTCAAACTTGGCGAAACATTGTTTATGTATCACTGTAACGATTGTCATGCGGTAAAGGGGCTTTCGGGAATTCAAAGCATCACGCGCGGATGGAAAAAAGAGCACATCGAAACAACGATAATTGATATGGAGCGAATTCATTATTTCATGCCGCCTTGGTCTGGGAATAAAATCGAAGCAGAACTACTCACAAGTTATATCCAAAGCATCCAAATGCCGCATCCGATTTTAGATAAAGAAAATAATTCTGCTCAAACAAAAACTGAGGGAGGAAACCATGAATGAGTTTTTAGCTCCGATAAATGAAATGGGATTACCCGCACCAATTTGGTTCTTGAAGTTATTCAAAGTGCTCGGATTTGTTCTCCATCTTTGCATGATGAATCTGTGGTATGCAGGCATGCCGTTAGCCGCGATACTCTCACTCACCGCTGAAGGGGATACAAGACGAATAGGTGAACGAATGGTCATGTACATGCCTATCATTGTAGCCCTTGGAATTAATTTCGGAATTGTGCCTTTACTGTTTATTCAAACGCTTCACTACTCGCTTTACTATCCGACCGGAATCTTGATCGCCTGGCCCTGGCTGAGTGTGATTGTGCTTTTGATGTTTGCTTATTATGGAGTCTATATCTACACAACTCAAGTGAAGAATAATAATATCACAAAGATTGGAAAAATTTCGGTTTGGATCAGTGCAGTATTTTTTATTCTGATCGGATTTCTCTTTGCTAATAATTTTTCTCTTTTGGTAAATAAAGATGAATGGCTTAGAATTTATGAACAGACAAATGTCGCCGGTGCCGTGACAGGTTTTGCTTTGAATCTGCAAGATGCCTCGCTGCTTCCCCGCTGGCTTTTTATGATCGGCTTATCAGTTATGACAACGGCTGTTTATTTAATTATCGATTCGGTGTTTTTCGCGAAGAATGAAACTGATAATTATAGAAACACCGTTAGAAAATTTTCTCTAAAGCTCTATCTCGTGGGATTGATTTGGGCAGGAACCACGTCAGCTTGGTACATCTTTGGAACATTTTCACGAGATTTATTGGATGCAATTAAAACCGATCCGATTGTGCATGGACTTTTTGTTATCACAGGCTTATCAGCAATCGTACCGCTTGTTATAATGATAATCAAAAAGCAAAATTTCACAAAAGCTACTGCTTGGCTTCTTGGCGGTTTTCAATTTTTGGTGCTAACTTTTAACGTATTGAGCCGACAATGGGTGCAGGATTTTTCAATTGCTAAAATCGTCGATTTGAATCGTGAACTGGTTGTAACGCAGTGGAGTTCAATGATCCCATTTCTCTTAACCTTTGTGATCGGTGCGGCGGTGATATTTTGGATGCTGAAGAAAATTGTTGGGTTGAAGTCTATGTCTTGAATGTGCGATGTGGAGATGAGGCTGAGGCTTAGGCTGAGACGGAGACTAAGAAAAGTAATTAATATTTAATGAGTCACAGAATAATTTGATTTATAAAACGCCCTAAACTAAATTTGTCCACACAAATTTGAATAATAGAAAGAAAAGTTTTGAGTAAATTTAAGTTCGTAATTAAGAGAAGCGGGGCAATAGTTCCTTTTAATGAAGAAAGAATAGCAAATGTCATTTACAGAGCGGCAGTTTCGGTCGGCGGGCGTGACAAAGACAAAGCAGCCGAACTTGCTCAAAAAGTCGTGCAATTGATGAATGAATCATTTGAAGAAAACTACAAACCTCACGTAGAAGAAATTCAAGATATAATTGAAAAAGTACTAATTGAAAACGGTCATGCGAAAGTCGCAAAGGAATTCATTTTATACAGGGAAGAAGCTGCACGCTGCAGAAGGGAAGATTCACGGCATTATTCAAAACCATCGGAAGTAATTCCATGGGCAAAAGTCTGGCGCTCGCTTGATTGGGCAGTTAAACATAATCTGCACACAATCGAGTCGACAAACGAAAGAATAAGAAACGGCGAATTCCCTCACATTGTTCATGAATGCGAAACACTTTACGAAACGCAGCTCGATACTGCTTCGGATCTAATTCGTGAAAGGGCGGATGAATTAAAAATGGTAATGGTCAGCGGTCCATCCTCATCGGGAAAAACGACTACAACTTACAAACTCGAGCAAAGATTGAAAAAGCTGGGAATGAAGTTCGTTCCTTTAATTGTAGATAATTACTTTTTCGATTTAGAGCTTCATCCAAAAGATGAATTCGGCGATTATGATTTCGAAACGCCCCAAGCTTTAGACCTTGAGATGATAAATGAACATCTGAAACTTTTAGCCGAAGGCAAAGAGATCAAAATTCCATATTACGATTTCAAGGAAGGAAAAAGATATTCAGACAGAACAAAAATCCAGCTTCACGAAGGCGAAGTACTACTCATCGACAGTCTTCACGGATTATTTCCGGATTTCAGCCGGGAGATACCGGCTTCACAAAAGTTCAAGCTTTATCTCGAACCGCTTCTTCAAATGAAAACTCCGGAAGGAGAATATATTCAATGGACGGACATTCGGTTAATTCGCAGAATGCTTCGCGACTCAGTGCATCGTGCATACAAACCTGAGCAGACTTTACTCCATTGGCATTATGTTCGTTCATCTGAAAAAAGAAATATTCTCCCGTACTGCAATTCGGCGGATTATATTCTAAACACATCGCTTTCGTATGAAATTCCGCTTTACCGTCCAAAGCTTCTTGCAAGTTTTATTGAGTGGGAGAAAAAGTATAAGGACGACCCTTTAAGAATTGATGCATATACTCGTGCATCAAGAGTGCGTGGATTTTTGGATGCTATTGAACCGGTGGAAGACGATTCACCTGTACCGGGCGATTCTGTTTTGAGAGAATTTATCGGCGGGAGTGCAATTAATCTTCATTAAGTACTTTTTTATTATTTGCTGTCACCGACCGGTCGGTGACAGCAAATAACTGGTTTCGATATCACGTTCCTTTTCTGTGAATTTGTATTTTTCGTTTATAGCTCCGTATTCAAAGTTTTGCATTATTTCGCCGTAAGGATAGTAATCCTGTGCGTTTCTTACATTTCCTAATTTATCTACAGTTATTCTTATACTTCCTAAATGGTCTTTTATGTAGTATAAACTTGAATAAGTGAAGAATGGTCTTTCAGGTAAATCATCCCAATAGAATTTCACCCTTCCAATAAGTCCAAGTCCAAGTAAATTTAACATTTGTTTTCTGTCAAATCAGTACCGCGCATAAGATATTAAAATGATTGTATAATTAATTTTAGTTCAGTGTCTTCTCTTATATAATTTAATAATTAAGAAAAACACGTAATAAAAAATAAAATTTAAAATTAAATAAACATAGTCTGGAGTATTATGCATAGCATCCCATGTGGGATTAAAAATTAGTCTTAGGATAATTCCTGGTAATAAAATAAATCTCGTTATTTCTTCTATTGTAGAAGTAGGTAAAATATAAATTACAATTACAATTAAAAGCCAAAATGGTAAAGCTAAAACAAGGGTCTCTAACATAACTTTGATAAATGTACGAGGAGACATCATTTCTCGCCTTTTAGCTCAATTGAAGTTTTGTAGAAATCCCTGAGCAATCGAACAGTTAAATCAAATCTTTCATCGTTTATTTTAAATTCTCTTATTATATGAACACCCGCTTTAAGAAGCGTTAAAAAATTAAATTCTTTTGGTGGGAAAAAGAAATTTTCATCCCATTGTTGAAATCCTTCGTGTGACGGTGAAGTAATATCCATGATAGGATGTAATGCTTCGCCAAGTGAAAACAATGCAGCATCTCCTTTACCCTCAATAAACTCCTGTCTTTTAATATTTATATATTCATACATCCTATTTCTTGCTACCTCAACGGTTTCTCCTTTTTCTCTCATAGCATGCTTGAATTGTCCAATACTGCTTTGGTCTTCATCAACAAATTTACTTGCTTGTTGTAGTATAATAATTTCTCTTGACGTTAAAATATCCTTAAATGCTTCATATAAAATTTTATTATGAATTTTCTCCGGCCATTTACCATCTGGATCAAAATATCTTAACGGATTATTAAATGAATAATTATACGGACTCCACCCCCAATACTTCTCACTCAACGGGTCAACTTGTAACCACTTTTCAAGTTCGCTGTCATAGTAGCGTGCTTTAAAATAATCATAACCAGTTTCTGTGTCACGTTCCTTTTCTGTGAATTTGTATTTTTCGTTTATAGCTCCGTATTCAAAGTTTTGCATTATTTCGCCGTAAGGATAGTAATCCTGTGCGTTTCTTACATTTCCTAATTTATCTACAGTTATTCTTATACTTCCTAAATGGTCTTTTATGTAGTATAAACTTGAATAAGTTACTACCGGCTGCATAGACTCTGGCAGCTCATCATGGTAAACGTTTATTCGTCCTATTAATCCGTTTCCAAACAGGTTTAGCATTTTTAGTTTGTTTGTGTTCATATCGTAGACTG
>Ga0194127_10000841_pt1 | contig 47742 bp, 46 predicted proteins | sample TA2KigC100mmetaG_FD_148624 | JGI IMG/M metagenome (GOLD analysis project Ga0194127, IMG submission 148624) | Freshwater microbial communities from Lake Tanganyika, Tanzania - TA2015036 Kigoma Deep Cast 100m | ecosystem: Environmental > Aquatic > Freshwater > Lake | place: Tanzania: Lake...
TCAGGCTGGCCGCCTGACCGGCCGCGCGCGGATTCCACCGCTACGGGCTATCGCCCTCCGCGCCGTAATCCGCGCAATCACGCAACCCTTGCCAGCCACCTTTTTGCACAACTTGACGCACACAACTTGAGCCAGCTTCGCCTTTGCCGCCTCACCATTACGAAGGTGCACCCCATGCCCTGAATACCAGGCCTCCACCAGGTCGGACAGCCTCCGAGGATCCTTTCGAGCAGGAGCCCACTCCGGCACCTCCCGCACTTTGTTTTTCAGCCAGGCCTCGAACGCCAGGGCCTCCCCCTTGGTGGGCAAGGTCTTCCGGAACCGCTTTCCACCTCGCCCACCAGGCTGAAGATCCACGAGCCAGCCGGCACTTGCCTTTTTGATTGCCATTCGTCTATCCTGAAAGCGCTAGACTTCATTTGATTGCTCTCGCCTGCCTTTTCAGCCTGGCGAACAGCCTGAAAGGGCAGTTGCGAGAGCCTCCTTATCCGGCCTTTTCTGGCCACCTCAGACCCCACCCAGCAAGACCCACCGGAAAGGGTGTTTTTTCCTTCGCGGGCGTAGTAGCACCGCGTGACAGTCTCATTCTGTAGACTATCTCTGACACTTCCTTTACGATGGATGCTAATGTATACATGTCAATTTGTGAAGGAGGGGCCGCAATGTCCAATGTCCTCAACATGCGAATCTCGGAAGACACCAAGGATCAGCTGGAGCGTTTGTGCAAACTCACGAAACGGACGAAATCCTCCCTCGGAGCGGAAGCCATTGAGGAATTCATCGAGAGGAAGCTATGGCTGTTGACCGCCCTGGAAGAGGGGATAGAAGACGCCAAGAAGGGAAACCTTGTGAAGCACGAAGCCATCCTCGATGAGTGGGAGGGCAAGGCGGGTGCTGCTTAATAAGCCCCTCTACTGGACGAAGAAAGCGCAGAAGGACCTGCGCAAGATCGAGGAGTACATCGCCCAGGACAAGCCTGCGGCCGCTGCTAAAATGATCTTCAAGATCGTCCAAGCAACCGAAGGAATACGGGCGTTTCCCTTGAGCTATGAGGCCGTGGACGTTCAAAGGCCCCAGTACAGGCAAATGATCAAAAAGCCCTTCGTAGTGCTTTACGAGGTGACGGACCGGGAGATAGTGATTCTCCGGGTGGTCCATACGTCGATGAGGTGGAAATGAATTTCAGCCCTGATCAGCGATTCTTTGCCCTGCTTGCCCTCGGTGGCGGAAGAATCCAGACTTGGAAGTGGGTAACCGAGCTTGAAGCTCTCAGGAAGGCAAGAGGTTATTTTCCGGATCACATTCCGGAAATCGCGCGCCTGGTGCTTCGTCCGGTAGGCCATCGAGGCGTTCTCCTCGATGGCTTCGTCGAGTTCCGCCGCACTGGCAAGCGCTGGCAACGTATCAACCAGCCCGCGCCCGAAAACAAGGCAGCGGCTTAACAGTTTCGCATGCGAAACACGGAGATCCTCATGAGCTATTCCCAGTACCTCCTCATCAAGGCCGTCATGTTCTTTCTCAACCCGCTTGCCCGTGTCGAGTATGACCGTCGCGAGCGCATCACCTGGGTGACTGAATGAAGGACGCGCGTACACGTCCACCTGGTGGCATTCCAGCCGGCCGGAGGCCGTAACGCGCGAGGCACGAGCGCGGCTAGGCCCCGAGCCGGCCAGGAGATCCCACATAGACTATGACGTCTATGCAGGTCTGGCCCTGTAAGCCGATCGAAGCCGCCCTGTTGGATGTGGCTCCCCCACCAGGGCAACCCCCCCTCTTTTGCAAAACCCATCCGCAACCGTCGCAACTCGGCACCCTGGAACGAGCCGGACGCCGGCGCCGGCGTCCGTGTCGAGGGGACCACTGCCCTATCGCCCCAGTCGCGTCTTCACCAGTCGCTAGCCGTGCGAATGCACGGGCCCAGCCCCGCGGTTGTTTTCAGCTCGTGCCGCTGCACAAAAAGAGGTGTGACCGTGGACAGCTTGCAGAGCCCGCCGCGAAGAGCTCGCCCCGCAGTCAACAGACTGTCAACCGCGAAGACAAATGACGGCTACTCAATGGCAGACAACCATCCGTAACCCACTGTAAAGAAAGACAATGATGCACAACAAAGGCATCAATCGACTGACTTAAAATCCCTCGGCCTTTGGCCATGCGGGTTCGATTCCCGCTCCGGGCACCAGCATAAACAGGCAATTACACACCAACCGCCACCAGACATACCCGCAATGATCAAGGACACGACAAGTACTGATCATCCGCGTAATTCACACCTCAATTTGCTGGAAAGAATACCAGCAGATTCATCCCGCGCGCTCCCCGCGCGGCAACATGTCAAGCAAGCGGGCGACCAGCAGGTCGATGCCGTGGCGGGCTAGATCGATGGGCCAGAACAGTCCGGCGAACAGGGCATCCAGGGGGCGCGCGCCCTGGGTGGCGCGCAAGCCCGCGAGGGCGAGGCCGAGCGAGAGGTAGAAGAACAAGGTAAGGCTTGCGTGCATGGCGGGCTCCGTGCGGTGGCGACGGCACCCAGGCTAGAACCTGTGGGGCTCACCAGATGAGCCTGGCTCGCCTACAATGCGGCAAACCTCTATGGGGATCGGCATGGACCGCACGGAACGCTTCCACATCATCGACAGCCTGCTTGCCGGCCCCGGCGTGGTGACTTTCCAGCGCATGCTCGAGCGCCTGGAAGTGTCCCGCGCCACCCTCAAGCGCGACCTCGAATACCTGCGCAACCGGCTCAACGCCCCCATCGTCTGGGATCGGGATATGGGCGGCTACCGCTACGAGAAGCAGGAACGGGTGGGCGGTCAGTTCGAGCTGCCGGGCCTGTGGTTCTCCGCCGAGGAAATCCATGCCCTGCTCACCATGCAGCACCTGCTCGCCAACCTCGATGCGGGCGGCCTCCTGGGGCCGCACATCCAGCCGCTGATGGCGCGCATCACCGGCCTGCTCGGCAGCGGCCGTCATCCGGCGGAGGAGGTACGCAAGCGCATCCGGCTGATCCCCCTCGCCGCGCGCCAGGTCTCCCTGGAGCATTTCGCCGCCCTCGGCTCCGCGCTGCTGCGGCGCAAGCGGCTGTACATCCGCTATTACGCCAAGTCCGGGGACGCGACCAGCGAGCGGGAAGTCTCGCCGCAGCGCCTCGTGCACTATCGCGAGAACTGGTACCTGGACGCCTGGTGCCACCTGCGCGAGGGGCTGCGCAGCTTCGCGGTGGATGGAGTGCGGCGCGCGGAAATCCTGGAAAGCCACGCGCGCGACGTGCCGGAGAAGACCCTGGACGCGGTGCTGGGCTCGGGCTACGGCATCTTCTCGGGGCGCAAGCTGAGCTGGGCCAGGTTGCGCTTCGGACCCGAGCGTTCGCGCTGGGTGGCTCTGGAGCATTGGCATCCGAAGCAGCGCGGCAAACTCGGTCGAGACGGCTGTTACCTGCTGGAGATTCCTTATGCCGACGACCGCGAACTGGTGATGGACATCCTGCGCCACGTGCCCGAGGTGGAGGTACTGGCACCCGCGGCCTTGCGCGAGACCGTACTCGCCAAGCTGCGGCAAGGCCTGGCGCGCATGGCCTGAAGGCAGGTGGCCGCCCGCCGAAGCTGTGCAGGCGCTTGGCACCCCATCATCGCCTTTCCCTGCACACAAGCGACGTCGAGGTTTGCCAGATGAGGACATGCGAGAATGCGCGCGCGAGCCCGCCATGCACCCAGCCAAAACCTGTCCGTTCTGCCTTCTCGACCCCGCCCGCATCCTCGCGGAAGATGCTCTCGTCGTCGTCTACAAGGACGGCTTCCCGGTCTCGCCGGGGCATACGGTGATCCTGCCCCGCCGCCACTTCGCCACGCTGTTCGAAGCCACGCCGGAGGAGCAGTCCGCGCTGCTCGCCGCGCTGGGTCGCGCCAAGGCCCTGCTGGACGCGAGCCACCGGCCGGACGGCTACAACATCGGCATCAACCACGGCCGCGCCGGCGGACAGAGCGTGCCGCATCTGCACATCCACCTGATTCCCCGCTACCTGGGGGACAAGGAAGACCCGCGCGGCGGTGTGCGCTGGGTGCTGCCGGACAAGGCCCGCTACTGGTAGCGGACCACGCCGTGCCGCGTCGGATCAGCGGCCGAGCTTGAAGCGGCTGACCAGCTCGTTCATTTCCCTCGCCAGAGTCAGCAGCTCCTCGCTCACACCGCGCGTTTCCACGGCCTCGCTGGCGGTGCGTGCGGCGACCTGACTGATGTTGTGCACACGGCCACCGACGCTCTCGGTCAGCTCGCCCTGAGTACGCACGGCCTGGGTCATCTGGCCATTCAGGGCGCGGATGTCGGAGACCCGCGCGACGATCTGGTCGAGGCCGCCCACCGCCTCTTCCAGCTTGTGGCTGTGACGCGCGGCGGTGTCGCGCGCGCCGTTCATCACCTGCACGGCGCGATGCGCTTCCTGCCGCAGCTGGGCGACGATGCCCTCGATGTTCTGCGTGGACTGGTGCGAGAGGTTGGCCAGCTTGCGTACCTCGTCTGCAACCACCGCGAAGCCGCGTCCCATCTCGCCCGCCCGCGCAGCCTCGATGGCCGCGTTGAGGGCGAGCAGGTTGGTCTGCTCGGCGATGCCCTTGATCACGTCGAGCACGTTGCCGACGTCCTGGCTGCGTTGATCGAGTTCCTCGATCACTCCTGCCGCCTGCGTAATCTCCTCCGCCAGGGAGAGGATGCCGGAGATCGCCTCGCGGGTGGTCTGCGTGCTTTGCACCGCCTCCCGCTCGGCCTCGATCGAGGTTTCCGCCGTCCGCGTCGCGCTGCCGCCCGCATTGCCGGCGATGGCGCGCAGATCGTCCAGGGCGCGGGAGGTGGCTTCACTTTCGCGTAATTGGTTCTCCGCAGCCTCCGCGGTCAGTTCGGAAACGCTCGCCACCCGTTCGGCGGCGGTGTTCAGACGCTGGGTGGTATCCGCCACCCGGCCCAGGCTGCCGCTGAATTTCTCCAACATGCCGTTGATGGCCTGGGCCAGCGCCCCCACCTCGTCCTTGCGATTGCAGTGCAGGCGGCGACCCAGGTCGGAGTCGCGTTCGATCTCGTGCATGGCGCCGCGCATGCCCAGCAGGGGAAGCACGATGATGCGGCGCAGGAGGCCGATCACCAGAGCGATGCCGACGATGGACAGCAACAGGTTGAGACCCGCGACCAGGCCCAGATTCCGCCTGAACTCCCGATCCAGCTCTTCGAGCGAATAGGTCACCCGTACCGCACCCAGCACCGTGCCTTCGGCGAACTGGTGGCAACCCAGGCAGTTGGTGCCCAGGTAGTTGGCGCTGGCGGTGATCGGCTTGACGAAGGTGACATGGCGGCCCTTCTCGTTCTCGCCCGCTTCTGTCACGGTTTCGCCATTCACCCCGCGTTCCTCCAGGGCATCGCGCGGGGCGGCGGCATGCGTGCTGACACCGGCCAGCTTGCCGGGTGCGTGGGCGATGTGGACGTCGAGCACGCCGGGCATCGCCAGGAATTTCTTGAGCAGGTTGTCACGCTGGTCCATGGTGCCGGTCAGCATCATGGTGTTGACGCCGTCGAAATACGACTGCGCCAGATCGCGCGCCTTCTCCATCCCCACCTCCACCGCCAGCTCTCTTTCGTTGCGGGCGGTGAGCAGGGTCGAGGCGGCCAGGGTGGCGACAAAGATCAGGGTGATGGCGACGACGATCTTCGCCTGTACCGACAAAGCACCGTTGGACATGAAGCCGCTCACAAAAAGTTGAGGGATCCGCCGACCACTCCGGAAGTGGCGTGGCGCCGGACACCTCAAATTATCGGCGCGGACAATCAGAACTTTAGTACTAGTGTACTAGGTGGGCTCCTGATGCTCCTCGGTCACCATACAGTGCCGCCGAAGCGACCTCGGGCGGCATGCGAGGAGACTCGCGCAACAGCGGCGCGCGCAGAGCCTACTGCAAGGTCATCTGCATCGCGTAGACGCAGAGGGTGATCAGCGGCTGCGGCAGGATGCCCAGGACCAGGACGGCGACGCCGTTGGCGGAAAGCAGGGCCTGGATGTCTGAGGCGGGCGTCAGGGCGGGGGCGTCCGCCTTGGGCGCGTCGAAGTACAGGATCTTCACCACGCGCAGGTAGTAGAAGGCGCCAATGAGCGAGAACAGTACCGCCACCACCGCCAGCCAGAGGAATCCGGCGCCCACCAGGGCCTGCAGGACGGAGAGCTTGGCGTAGAAACCGACGAAGGGCGGAATGCCGGCCATGGAGAACATGAGGATGGCCATCAGGGCCGCCAGCCAGGGGTGGCGGCTGTTGAGGCCCTTGAAGTCGTCCAGGTGCTCGGCTTCCAGGCCGCTTTGCGACAGGTAGACCACCAGGCCGAAGCTGCCCAGGCTCATCAGCACATAGGCGATGGCGTAGAACATCGCCGCCGAGTAGCCGGCGAAGGTGCCCGACAGGATGCCCAGCAGCAGGAAGCCCATGTGCGAGATGGTGGAGTAGGCCAGCATGCGCTTGATGTTGGTCTGCATGATGGCGGCCAGGTTGCCGACGGCCAGGGAAAGCACCGCCATGATCGCCAGCATCCCCTGCCAGTCGCCGACGGCAGGGTGCAGGCCGTCGACCAGCAGGCGCATGGCGAAGGCGAAGGCGGCCAGCTTGGGTGCCGTACTGATGAACAGGGTGACGGCGCTGGGCGCGCCCTGATAGATGTCCGGCACCCACATGTGGAAGGGCGCAACGCCCAGCTTGAAGCCCAGGCCCGCCACCACGAAGACCACGCCGAAAGCGAGGATGACCTTGTCGCTCACGCCGGCGTTCAGGGTGGCCGCCATCTCCGGCAGGGAAAGGGTTCCGGTGAGGCCGTAGAGCATCGACATGCCGTACAGCAGCAGACCGGAAGCGAGGGCGCCCAGCACGAAATACTTCATCGCCGCCTCGGTGGCCTGCCTGGAGTCGCGCCGCAGGGCGACCATCGCGTAGAGAGACAGCGACAGCAGTTCGAGGCCGACGTAGAGCACCAGGAAATGATTGGCGGAGATCATCACCATCATGCCCAGCACCGCGAACAGCGACAGCACGAAGTACTCGCCGCGGAACAGGCCGCGCTCGGCCAGATAGTTGCGCGAGTAGACCACGGCGGTCATCGCCGCCAGGTAGGACATGAGCTTGAGCACGTCGCTCATGGCGTCGTCGACGAACTGGCCGCCGAAGGTGGTCTGCACCTGCGGCACGCTGGTGAACACGGTGATGAGGGCGGCGCCGAGCAGGGTCAGCAGGGTGAGCAGATAGCCGAGCGGGCGCGACTTCACCAGTACGTCGAGGAGCAGGATGAGGCAGGCCATGCCGAGTACGAAGATCTCGGGCAGCGCCGGCAGAAGATCGGGGGGGGTGAAGTTCATCTCGCTCGATATGCCTGTCAGTAAGCCAGCTTGCTATGGGCCACGTGTTCCAGCAGGTTGTTCACGGAGGCGTGCATCACCTCGGTGAACGGCAGGGGATACAGGCCCATGCCCAGCACGCACAAGGCCAATAGGCCCAGCACCAGGAATTCGCGGGAATTGATGTCGCCGAGTTCCGCCACGTGTTGATTGGCGATCGGCCCGAACACCACCCGCTTGTACATCCACAGGGTATAGGCGGCGCCGAAGATGAGGGTGGTGGCGGCCAGGAAGGCCCACCAGAAATTCACCTGCACCGCGCCTAGGATGACCATGAACTCGCCGACGAAGCCGGAGGTGGCGGGCAGGCCCGCGTTGGCCATGGCGAACAGCATGAAGAAGGCGGCGAAGCGCGGCATGGTGTTGGCGACGCCGCCGTAGTCGGCGATCTGGCGCGAATGCACGCGGTCGTACATGACGCCGACGCAGAGGAACATGGCGGCCGAGATGAAGCCGTGCGAGATCATCTGGATGAGGCCGCCCTCGATGCCCAGCGGGTTGAACAGGAAGAAGCCGAGGGTGACGAAGCCCATGTGGGCGATCGACGAATAGGCGATGAGCTTCTTCATGTCGCTCTGCACCAGGGCCACCAGGCCGATGTACACCACCGCGATCAGCGACAGGGTGACCACCAGCCAGGTCAACTCGTGCGCGGCGTCCGGCACGATCGGCAGGATGAAGCGCAGGAAGCCGTAGGCGCCCACTTTCAGCGTGATGGCCGCCAGCACCACGGAACCGCCGGTGGGCGCCTCGACGTGGGCGTCCGGCAACCAGGTGTGCACCGGCCACATCGGCACCTTGACGGCGAAGGCGAAGAAGAAGGCGACGAACAGCAGGATCTGCGCGGTCATCGCCAGCGGCACCTTGTGCCAGGCCAGGATCTCGAAGCTGCCGCCGCTTTGGAAGAACAGGTAAAGCAGGGCCACCAGCATGAGCAGGGAGCCGAGCAGGGTGTAGAGGAAGAACTTGATCGCCGCGTAGACGCGGTTGGGCCCGCCCCAGATGCCGATGATGAGGTACAGCGGAATCAGCATGGCCTCGAAGAACACGTAGAACAGCACGCCGTCGAGGGCGCCGAAGACGCCGTTGATGAGGCCGGACTGGATCAGGAAGGCGGCCATGTATTGCGCCACCTTGTCCTTGATCACCTCCCAGCCCGCCAGCACCACCAGGATGGTGGTGAAGCTGTTGAGCAGGATGAAGGGCATGGAGATGCCGTCCACGCCCAGGCGGTAGTGGATGTTGAACAGGGGCACCCACTCCGCCAGTTCGGTGAACTGCATGGCGGAAGTGGTCTTGTCGAAGCCGGTCCACAACGGCACCGTCACCAGGAAGCCGAGCACGGCCCCGACCAGGGCCAGCGTGCGCTGGCCGTCGGCGTTCTTGTCGCCGCCCGTGGCGAGAATCAGCAGCCCCGCCACGATGGGCACCCAGATGGCGAGGCTGATCAGGCCGATGCCTTCAAACATGTGTCGCTTTCGTCCAGATGTTCTTCATTGTTATCCCCGCGTGAACCAGGTGACCAGGAGCAGCACACCCACGATCATCGCGAAGGCGTAGTGATAGATGTAACCGGTCTGCAGGTGGCGCACGACGCCGGCGATGTGGCCGACCAGGCGGGCGGCGCCGTTGACCAGGGCGCCGTCGATGGCGGCGACGTCGCCCCAGCGCCACAGGCGGCCACCGAGCAGGCGGGCGCCGCGCGCGAAGAACCAGTCGTTGAACTCGTCGAAGCCGTACTTGCGCTCGAGGATGCGGTAGAGCACGCCGAACTTCTTCGCCAGCAGGGCGGGGATGTCCGGCCGCTTCATGTAGAAGAACCAGGCCAGGGCGACGCCGCCCAGGGCCAGCCAGAAGGCCGGGGTCTGCAGGGCGTGCAGGGCCATGGCGAAGGGGCCATGGTAGGTCGCCGCGAATTTCGCGAAGCCGTCGTGCGCCGGCGCGACGCTGATGGCGTGGCCGAACCAGTCGCTGAACAGCAGGGCGTCGACGGTCAGGTAACCGATGAGCAGGGAAGGAATCGCCAGCAGCACCAGGGGCAGGGTCACCATCCAGGGCGTCTCGTGCGGCGCGCTGTGGCCGCCATGGTGGTGGCCATGCTGGTCGCCGTCCTTGTCGGCCTCGTGGTCGTGCGTGTCGTGCGCCTGCTTGAAGCGCTCCTTGCCATGGAACACCAGGAAGTACATGCGGAAGGAATAGAAGGCGGTGACGAAGACGCCCAGGGTGACGGCGAAATAGGCGAAGCCGGAACCCGCCAGCTCGCTGTACTTCACCGCCTCGATGATGCTGTCCTTGGAATAGAAGCCGGACAGGAAGGGCGTGCCGATGAGGGCCAGCGAACCGATCAGCGAGGTTATCCAGGTGATCGGCATGTACTTCCGCAGGCCGCCCATGTTGCGGATGTCCTGGTCGTGGTGCATGGCGATGATCACCGAGCCGGCGGCGAGGAACAGCAGGGCCTTGAAGAAGGCGTGCGTCATCAGGTGGAAGATGGCGACGGAATAGGCCGAGGCGCCCAGGGCCACGGTCATGTAGCCGAGCTGCGACAGCGTGGAATAGGCCACCACGCGCTTGATGTCGTTCTGGATGATGCCCAGGAAGCCCATGAACAGGGCGGTGATGGCGCCGATGACGAGGACGAAGGACAGCGCCGCTTCGGACAGTTCGAACAGCGGCGACATGCGCGCCACCATGAAGATGCCGGCGGTGACCATGGTCGCCGCGTGGATCAGCGCGGAAATCGGCGTCGGGCCTTCCATCGAATCGGGCAGCCAGACGTGCAGCGGGAACTGCGCCGACTTGCCCATGGCGCCGATGAACAGCAGGATGCAGATCACCGTCAGCACGCCCCAGGTGTGGCCGTCGATCAGGCTCAGGGTCTGGTTGGCGAGTTGCGGCGCCTGCTGGAACACCTGGGCGTAGTCGAGAGTGCCGAAGTAGTGCCAGATCAGGCCGATGCCCAGCAGGAAGCCGAAGTCGCCGACGCGGTTCACCAGGAAGGCCTTGAGGTTGGCGTAGATCGCGGTTTCCCGCGTGTACCAGAAGCCGATGAGCAGATAGGACACCAGGCCGACCGCTTCCCAGCCGAAGAACAGCTGCAGGAAGTTGTTCGACATCACCAGCATCAGCATGGAGAAGGTGAACAGCGAGATGTAGCTGAAGAAGCGCTGGTAGCCGGGGTCGTCGGCCATGTAGCCGATGGTGTAGACGTGCACCATGAGCGAGACGAAGGTCACCACCAGCATCATCAGCACGGTCAGGCGGTCGATGAGGAAACCGATCTCCAGGGACAGATCGCCCGAGGTCAGCCAGGTATACACCGGGCCGTTGTAGGTATTGCCGGCCTGCACGTCCTGGAAGATGAGCAGCGAGGCGAGGAAGGCGATGGCCACGCCGGCGATGGTCACCACGTGGGCGCCGGTGCGGCCGATGACGCGGCCGAACAGCCCGGCGATGATCGCGCCGAGCAGCGGCGCCAGCGGCACGATGAGATAGAGGGTCTTCATGTCCATCACATCAGCCCTTGAGTTTGTCCAGCTCTTCGACGTTGATGGTGCGCATCGCGCGGAACAGCACCACCAGGATGGCCAGGCCGATGGCGGATTCCGCGGCCGCCACGGTGAGGATGAAGAAGACGAACACCTGGCCGGCGGTATCGTCCAGGTAGCGGGCGAAGGCGATGAAGTTGGTGTTCACCGCCAGCAGCATGAGTTCGATGGCCATGAGCAGGATGATGACGTTCTTCCGGTTGAGGAAGATGCCCACCACGCTGATGGCGAACAGGATGGAACCCAGGATCAGGTAATGGTTGAGGCCGATCATTCGTCATCCTCGGTTTTCGCGGCTGTCGGTTTCACCGGCTTCAGGTTCACCATGCGGATGCGGTCGGCGCGCTTGACCTTGACCTGATCCGCCACATCGATCTGCTTGGTGTCGGTGCGCTTGCGGTGGGTCAGGGCGATGGCCGCGACCATGGCCACCAGCAACAGCACCGCGGCCAGTTCGAAGGGATAGACGTAGTCGGTGTAGAGCAGCATCCCGAGTTCGCGGATGTTGCTGTAATCGGCGTCGCGCGGCGTCGGCTGGGCCAGGCCGAAGTCCTTGCCGCCCAGCACCATGAACATCTCCACCACCATCAGGCCGGCCACCAGCAGGCCCGCCGGCAGATAGCTCCAGAAGCCGCGGCGCATCTCCTCCAGGTTGATGTCGAGCATCATCACCACGAACAGGAACAGCACCATGACCGCGCCGATGTAGACCAGAACCAGGGTGATGGCGAGGAACTCGGCCTCCAACAGCAGCCACAGGCCGGCGCCGGTGAAGAAGGCCAGCACCAGCGCCAGGGCCGCGTGCACCGGGTTGCGCGCGGTGATCACGCGCAGCGCCGCCAGGATCAGGATGGCGGAGAGGAAGTAGAAAACGAAGGTCTTGAATTCCATCAGTCGACCCCGGGAAACGGGAAACGGGAAACGGGAAACGCCGCTTCGCGCGGAGCCGGCCCGGACCGGCAGTGGTTGGATTGGTGCGTTTCCCGTTTCACTTTTCCCGTTTCCCCATTACCGATATTTCGCGTCTTCCGCCCGGTCGCGGGCGATCTGTTCTTCGTACTTGTCCCCCACCGCCAGCAGCATGTCCTTGGTGTAGTAGAGGTCGCCGCGCTGCTCGCCGTGGTATTCCAGAATGCGGGTCTCGACGATGGCGTCCACCGGGCAGGCTTCCTCGCAGAAGCCGCAGAAGATGCACTTGGTCAGGTCGATGTCGTACAGCGTGGTGCGGCGGGTGCCGTCGGCGCGCTGCTCGGACTCGATCTTGATGGCCATGGCCGGGCACACCGCCTCGCACAGCTTGCAGGCGATGCAGCGCTCCTCGCCGTTGGGGTAGCGGCGCTGCGCGTGCAGGCCGCGGAAGCGCGGCGACTGGGGTGTCTTCTCTTCCGGGAACTGCACCGTGATCTTGCGCGCGAACAGGAACTTGCCGGTCAGCGCCATGCCGCGCACCAGCTCGGTGAGCAGGAAGGTGTCGAAGAAGCGTTTGACTGCGGAAATCATGCTCGCCTCCTCAGTGGAACAGGTGGCCGAAAGGCGTCTGCATGGCGGCGCCGACGACGACGATCCACACCAGCGTCACCGGGATGAACACCTTCCAGCCCAGACGCATGATCTGGTCGTAGCGGTAGCGCGGGAAGGTGGCGCGAAACCAGAGGAAGAGGAACAGCACGAAGCCCATCTTCGCGGCGATCCAGATGAAGCCGTCCGGCAGGAAGGGGAAGGGCGACAGCCAGCCACCCAGGAACATGATGCTGGTGAGGCCGGCGATGAGGATCATGTTGGCGTATTCCGCCAGGAAGAACACGGCGAAGGCCATGCCGGAATATTCCACGTGGAAGCCGGCGACGATCTCCGACTCGCCTTCCGCGACGTCGAACGGCGCCCGGTTGGTCTCGGCCACGCCGGAGATCAGGTAGACCAGGAACAGCGGGAACAGGGGGATGAAGTACCAGTGCCAGAAACCTCCCTCCTGGCCCTTGACGATGTCGATCAGGTTCAGGCTCTGGGAGGCCATCAGCACCCCGACCAGGGCGAAGCCCATGGCGATCTCGTAGGACACGATCTGCGCCGACGAGCGCATGGCGCCGAGGAAGGCATACTTGGAGTTCGAGGCCCAGCCGGCGATGATCACGCCGTAGACGCCCATCGAGGTGATCGCCATGATGTAGAGCAGGCCGGCGTTGATGTTGGCGAGCACCAGCTTGTCGGTGAAGGGGAACACCGCCCAGGCCGCCAGGGCGGGCGCGATGGCCAGCACCGGGCCAAGGAAGAACAGGCCCTTGTTGGCACCGCTGGGAATGATGATTTCCTTGAACAGCAGCTTCACCGCGTCGGCGATGGGCTGCAAGAGGCCGATGGGGCCGACCCGGTTGGGGCCGATGCGCACCTGCATGTAGCCGATGATCTTGCGCTCGGCGTAGGTCAGGTAGGCCACGCAGAGCATGAGGGGCAGGACCAGGACGAGGATTTTCACCAGGGTCCACACCGGCAGCCAGGCGGGGCCCAGCAATTCGGCGACGGGGGCGAGCAAGGCATCCATCACATCTTCTCCAGTCGCACGGCGCCGTAGCGCGGACCCAGTTTGGAGGACAGGGGATGAGAACCGGCGACGCGCACGACACCGTCGGCCAGGCGATCGTCACGACCCAGCTTCATCACCGACTCGCCGCCTTCCTGGACGATGCGCACCGGCTGGCCCTCGGCCAGGCCGAGGCGCTGGATGAGGTCGCCACGCGCCCAGCACAGCTTGGCGTTTTCACTGTCGCGAGTTGCCTGCAGGGCGAGCGCGCGGCGCGCAAGCATGTCACCCTGGTAGATCGGGGTCTCGCCCAGACGCTCCAGGCCATCCGCCGCCGCCGGCAGGCGCAGCTCGCCGGCCGCCGGGCTGTTGTCGAGGCGGGCGCGCACGCTGGACTCGGCCTCCGGCAAGGCGGCGCGGCGCACCGCCTCGGCGGTGTCGTAGTCGAAGCCGTCCAGACCGAGCAGGTTGCCGAGCACGCGCAGCACCTTCCAGGCGGGGCGCGCTTCGCCGGCCGGCTTCACGGCGGCGCGGAAATCCTGCACGCGGCCTTCCATGTTGACGAAGGCGCCATCGGTCTCGGCGAAGGCCGCCACCGGCAGGATGACGTGCGCATAGTGCTGGGCGGCGCCCTTGAAGGCGGACAGGGCGATCACCAGTTCGCTGGATTCCAGGGCACGGCGCATGCCGGCGGCATCCTGCGCGTCGAGATAGGGTTCGATGCCGAGCAGGACGTAGGCCTTGCGCGGCTGCGCGACCATGGCCGCGGCGCCGAGCCCGCGCGGACCGGGCAGGCAACCCACCACGGCGGCGCCGACCGCGTCGGCGCTGTCCACCAGCACGCCCAGGCTGGCGCCGCAGGCCGCGGCGATGGCCTGCGCCAGGCGGTGCAGGTCGGCCATATGCGGGTGCTGCCGGGCGACGGCGCCGAGCAGAACGGCCTTGCGCTCGCCGGACAGCAGGCTGGCGGCGATGGCGCGGGCTTCGTCGGAGACGGCGACTCCGGCGACGGCGGCGGCCACCGCGCCGAGATCGCGACCGGCCTCCGCCAGCGCCCGCGCGATTTCCGCCAGCGCCCGTGCCAGGCCGGAAGGCCGGGTGATGAGCTTGTGCGCCACCTTGCACAAGAGGTCGTCGTCGGCCGCGTGCACCACGTTCAGCTGTCCCCCCCGCTTCACCGCCTGGCGCAGGCGCTGGGCGATGAGCGGCTGCTCCTTGCGCAGGGTGGAACCAATCAGCAGGACGCGGTCGAGCTCGCCGAGCTCGGCAATCGACATGCCCAACCACGGCGCCCCGGGCAGACTCGGACAGTCGGCCTGGTCGAGGCGGTGGTCGAGGTTCTCGCAACCCAGGCTCTGTGCCAGCCTGGCGAACAGGTAATGTTCCTCGACGGTCTGCTGCGGCGAAGTCAGGAAGCCGATGGCCTCGGCGCCATGCGTGTCGCGGATCACCTTGAGGGCACCGGCGGCCTGCGCCAGCGCCTTCTGCCAATCGACCTCGATCCAGCGGTCGCCTTCGCGCACCATCGGCCGTGTCAGGCGATCCTCGGCGGCCAGGGCCTGGTAGGAGAAGCGGTCGCGGTCGGCCAGCCAGCATTCGTTGACGGCCTCGTTGTCCACCGGCGTCGCGCGCAGGACGCGGTTGTTCATGACGTGCAGGGCCAGATTGGCGCCCAGGCCGTCATGCGGGCTCACCGAGCGCCGGCGCGACAGCTCCCAGGGCCGCGCGCTGAAACGGAACGGCTTGGAGGTGAGGGCGCCGACCGGGCATAGGTCGATGACGTTGCCGGACAGTTCGTGGCTGACCTGGGTTTCCAGGAAGGGCATCACTTCGGTGTGCTCGCCGCGGCCGGGCATGCCCAGTTCCATCAGGCCGGCGATCTCCTGGCCGAAGCGCACGCAGCGGCTGCAATGGATGCAGCGCGTCATGTCGGTGGAGATGAGCGGCCCCAGGTCCTTGTCCTTCACCACCCGCTTGGGTTCCTGGTACTTGGATGCCGACCCGCCGTAGCCGACGGCGAGATCCTGCAGCTGGCACTCGCCGCCCTGGTCGCAGATGGGGCAGTCGAGGGGATGATTGATGAGCAGGAACTCCATCACCCCCTTCTGGGCGGTAATGGCCTTGGCCGAGCGGGTGGACACCTTCATGCCGTCGGTGACTGGCGTCGCGCAGGCCGGCAGGGGCTTCGGCGCCTTTTCCACCTCGACCAGGCACATGCGGCAGTTGGCCGCGATCGACAGTTTCTTGTGATAACAGAAATGCGGGATGTAGATGCCCGCCCGCTGCGCGGCATCCATCACCGTACTGCCCGCGGCGACTTCGAGTTGCTGGCCGTCGATTTCGATCAGGGGCATATCAGTGGCCTACCATGCAACGCTTGTTTTCGATGTGGTACTCGAATTCCTGGCGGAAGTGCTTGACGAAGCTGGCCACCGGGCCCACCGCCGCCTCGCCCAGGGCGCAGATGGTGTTACCGCCGATGTTCCTGCCGATGCGCAGCAGCTCGTCGAGGTCCTCGGGCCGGCCCTGGCCGTGCTCGATGCGGTGGACGATGCGGTAGAGCCAGCCGGTGCCTTCCCGGCAGGGGGTGCACTGGCCGCAGGATTCCTCGAAGTAGAAGTAGGACAGCCGCTCCAGGGCTTTCACCATGCAGACGCTGTCGTCCATGACGATGACCGCGCCGGAACCCAGCATGGAGCCGGCCTTGGCGATCGAGTCGAAGTCCAGGGTACAGGCCATCATCAAGTCGGCCGGCAGCACCGGGGCGGAGGAGCCGCCGGGGATCACCGCTTTCAACTGGTGGCCTTGGCGCACGCCGCCCGCCATCTCCAGCAGCTCGGCGAAGGGGGTGCCCAGGCGCACCTCATAGTTGCCCGGCTTGTTGACGTGGCCGGACACGGAGAACAGCTTGCTGCCGCCGTTGTTGGGCTTGCCCAGTTCCAGGAAGGCCTGGCCGCCGAAACGCATGATCCAGGGAATGCTGGCCAGGGTCTCGGTGTTGTTGATGGTGGTGGGCTTGCCGTAGAGGCCGAAGCTCGCCGGGAAGGGCGGCTTGAAGCGGGGCTGGCCCTTCTTGCCCTCGATCGATTCCAGCAGCGCGGTTTCCTCGCCGCAGATGTAGGCGCCGTAGCCGTGGTGCGCGAAGAGGTCGAAGTCCCAGCCGGAACCCAGGATGTTCTTGCCCAGGAAGCCAGCCGCGCGCGCTTCTTCCAGGGCCTGCTGCCAGGATTCGTACTGCTCGAAGATTTCGCCGTGGATGTAGTTGTAGCCCGCCTTAGCGCCCAGCGTGTAGCCGGCGATGAGCATGCCCTCGATGAGCTGGTGCGGGTTGTACAGGAGGATGTCGCGGTCCTTGAAGGTGCCGGGCTCGCCCTCGTCGGTGTTGCAGACGATGTACTTGTCGCCCGCGTAGCCGCGCGGCATGAAGCTCCATTTCAGGCCGGTGGGAAAGCCGGCGCCGCCACGCCCGCGCAGGGCGCTGGTCTTGACCTGGGCGATGATGTCCTCGGCCGGGGTCTTCTCGGCCAGGATCTTCCTCAGCGCCTCGTAGCCGCCGTGGGCGGTGTAGGTGGCCAGCGAGGCGGGCTGGTCGTAATCCTGGGTCCAGGAACAGACCTTGTGGTTGGGGACGTTGAGGCTCATTTCATCTCGTCCAGCAGCTTGTCCACCGACTCGGTCGTGAGCTGGGTATGCATCTTGTGGTTGTTGTGCAGGCACAGGGGGCCTTGACCGCAGGTACCCATGCACTCGCCTTCCTTCAGGGTGTAGCGGCCATCGGCGGTGGTCTCGCCGAAGCCGATGCCCAGCTTGGCCTGCAGGTGTTCCGCGATCTTGTCGGCGCCCTGCAACTGGCATGGCAGGTTGGTGCACAGGGTCACCTTGTTGCGGCCCACCGGCGCCAGGTCGTACATGTTGTAGAAGGTGGCCACCTCGTAGGCGGCGATGGCCGGCATATCCAGGTAATTCGCCACGTACTCGATGGTGTCCCTGGACAGCCAGCCCAGTTCCACCTGGGCGATGCGCAGGGCGCTCATCACCGCCGACTGCTTGTGCTCCGGCGGGTACTTGGCGACTTCCTTGTCGATGCGGGCCAGGGATTCGGGGGAAAGCATCTTCGTCTCTTAGCGGTCGATGTCGCCGAACACGATGTCCAGCGTGCCGATGATGGCGACCACATCGGCGATCATGTGGCCGCGCGACATCTCGTCGAGGGCGGCCAGGTGGGAGAAGCCGGGGGCGCGCAGCTTGAGGCGGTAGGGCTTGTTGGCGCCGTCGGACACCAGGTAGACGCCGAACTCGCCCTTGGCATGCTCCACCGCCGCATAGGCCTCGCCCTCGGGCACGTGCATGCCCTCGGTGAACAGCTTGAAGTGGTGGATCAGCTCTTCCATGTTGGACTTCATGGATTCGCGGCTGGGCGGCGCCACCTTGTGGTTGTCGACGATCACCGGGCCGGGGTTCCGCTTCAGCCAGTCCACGCACTGCCGGATGATCTTGTTGGACTCGCGCATCTCCTCGATGCGCACCAGGTAGCGGTCGTAACTGTCGCCGGTGCGGCCCACGGGGATCTCGAAATCCATGCGGTCGTAGACCTCGTAGGGCTGCAGCTTGCGCATGTCCCAGGCGATGCCGGAGCCGCGCAGCATGGGGCCGGTCATGCCCAGGGCCTTGGCCCGGTCCGGATCGAGCACGCCGATGCCGACGGTACGCTGTTTCCAGATGCGGTTGTCGGTGAGCAGGGTCTCGTAATCGTCGACGTATCCGGGGAAACGGCGGGTGAAGTCCTCGATGAAGTCGAGCACGCTGCCCTGGCGGTTCTCGTTCATGCGGCGCAGGTCGGCCTCGTTTTTGCCGCGCGTCACCAGGTATTGCGGCATGCGGTCGGGCAGGTCGCGGTAGACGCCGCCGGGACGGTAGTAGGCCGCGTGCATGCGGGCGCCGGTGACCGCCTCGTAGACGTCGATGAGATCCTCGCGCTCGCGGAAGGCGTACAGGAACACCGTCATGGCGCCCACGTCGAGGGCGTGGGTGCCCAGCCAGAGCAGGTGGTTCAGGATGCGGGTGATCTCGTCGAACATCACCCGGATGTACTGGGCCCGCTCCGGCACCTGGATGCCCAGCAGGCGTTCGATGGCCATGACGTAGGCGTGCTCGTTCATCATCATGGACATGTAGTCCAGGCGATCCATGTAGGGCACGGCCTGCAGGAAGGTCTTGGTCTCCGCCAGCTTCTCGGTGCCGCGATGCAGCAGGCCGATGTGCGGATCGGCGCGTTCGATGACCTCGCCGTCCAGTTCCAGCACCAGGCGCAGCACGCCGTGCGCGGCGGGATGCTGGGGGCCGAAATTGATGGTGTAGTTGCGGATATCGGCCATTTACACGCCCCCGCCGTAGTTGTCCTCGCGCACGATGCGCGGCGTGACCTCGCGCGGATCGATGCTGACCGGCTGGTAGACCACCCGCTTCAGTTCCGGGTCGTAACGCATTTCGACGTGGCCGGAAATCGGGAAGTCCTTGCGGAAGGGATGGCCGATGAAACCGTAGTCGGTGAGGATGCGGCGCAGATCCGGATGTCCCTCGAAGACGATGCCGAACAGATCGAAGGCCTCCCGCTCGAACCAGTTCACCGCCGGCCACACGTCGATCAGTGAGGCCAGCATCGGCAGTTCATCATCGGCGCAGAACGTGCGCACGCGCAGGCGATGGTTCTTCACCACCGACAACAGGTGCACGACCACGGCGAAGCGCGCGCCCTCACGGGCACCATCCTTGTAGGCGGAGTAGTCCACCCCGCACAGATCCATCATCAGATCGAAGGCCAGCCCCGGTTCGTCGCGCAGGGCAAAGGCCACCTCGACCCAGTCCTCGGGGTTCACCTCGATGGTGAGCTCACCAAGAGCGATCCGGCTGGCCACGAGCTTGTCGCCCAGGGCGTCCTCGATACGCGCGAGTAGGGCTTCCGGAGTCAGCGGCATGATGCTTGTGCGTTCCTGTCAGCGGGCGATGGTACTGGTCCGGCGGATCTTCTTCTGCAACTGGATCAGGCCGTACAGCAAGGCCTCGGCGCTGGGCGGGCAACCGGGCACATAGACATCCACGGGCACGATGCGGTCGCAACCGCGCACCACGGAATAGGAATAATGGTAATAGCCGCCGCCGTTGGCGCAGGAGCCCATGGACAGCACCCAGCGCGGCTCCGACATCTGGTCGTAGACCTTGCGCAGGGCGGGCGCCATCTTGTTGCAGAGGGTGCCGGCGACGATCATCAGGTCGCTTTGCCGGGGACTCGGGCGGAACACCATGCCGAAACGGTCCAGGTCGTAGCGGGAGGCGCCGGCCTGCATCATCTCGATGGCGCAGCAGGCCAGGCCGAAGGTCATCGGCCACAGCGAGCCGGTGCGGGTGTAGTTCACCACCGCGTCGACGGTGGTGGTGACGAAGCCTTTTTCGAGTACGCCTTCGATGCCCATCGTCTTTATCTCATTCCCAATCCAGGGCGCCCTTCATCCACTCGTAGACGAAGCCCACCACCAGAATGCCCAGAAAAACCATCATGGAAAGGAAGCCGAACAGGCCGATATCCTCCAGCACCACGGCCCAGGGAAAGAGGAAGGCGATTTCGAGATCGAACAGGATGAAGAGGATGGCGACCAGGTAGAAGCGCACGTCGAACTTCATGCGCGCGTCCTCGAAGGCCTCGAAGCCGCACTCGTAGGGCGACTGCTTCTCCGCATCGGGACGGCTGGGCCCGAGCAGCTTGCCGGCCAGCATGGGAACCACGCCAAATCCCAGCCCCACCAGGATGAAAAGCAGAATCGGAAAATAGTTCTCGAGCATGGATTCCCCGGAATGGCGCGTCGGCACACGCCATGAATTGAGCAAGTCTAGGCGCTAGCGCCCCCTGCGTCAAGGCTCGATAAAACAAAAAACCCATTGATATCAATGGGTTATTAAATAAGCACAGAAATATATAAGGAAATTCGATGGTGCCGACGGCGAGACTCGAACTCGCACGACTTTCGTCACTGCCCCCTCAAGACAGCGTGTCTACCAATTTCACCACGTCGGCCGTGGGGGGCGCTGCGCGCCCCGAAAACCCTTTACTTCGGGATGGCTCCCGATTTGTCCAGAGCACCCGCGGGTTGTTCGACGGGCTGCGGCGCCGCCGGCTGGGCCGGTACCGCCAGCGGCTTGGCCGCGGGTTCGTGCTTCTGGCTGGAAAAATAGGTCAGTCCCAGGCTGGTCAGGAAAAACGCCGTGGCCAGCACCGCCGTGCTGCGGGACAGGAAGTTCGCGGAACCGGTGGCACCGAACAGGCTGCCGGAAGAGCCGCTGCCGAAGGCCGCGCCCATGTCGGCACCCTTGCCATGCTGCAACAGGACCAGAGCGATGACGGCGACGGCGACGAGCAGATGCAGGACCCAAACGATGAATTCCATGGCTGATCTTCCTTATCCGGCCCGGCAGATGGCGAGAAATTCTTCGGCGTTGAGCGCGGCGCCGCCGATCAGGCCGCCGTCGATGTCGGGCTGCGACAGCAGTTCCGACGCGTTGCCAGGCTTCATGCTGCCGCCGTACTGGATGATGAGGCCTTTGGCCACGCCGGCATCGAGACCGCGCACTCGGGCACGGATGAAGGCGTGCACGGCCTGCGCCTGCTCGGGCGTGGCGGTCTTGCCGGTGCCGATGGCCCAAACCGGCTCGTAGGCGAGCACGGCCTTGGCCAGGGCGGACACGCCGCACTTGGCGATGACCGCGTCCAGCTGGCGGCCCACCACCTGCTCGGTGATGCCGCCTTCGCGTTCCTCCAGGGTCTCGCCCACGCAGAGGATGGGGGTCAGGCCGGCGGCCTGGGCGGCGGCGAATTTCTCCGCCACCACGGCATCGCTCTCGCCGAAGAGGGCGCGGCGCTCGGAGTGGCCGACGATGACGTAGGCGCAACCGAAATCCTTGAGCATGGCCGCCGAAACCTCACCGGTGAAGGCACCCTTGGCGTGCTGGCTGAGATTCTGCGCACCCCAGGCGATCTTGGAACCGGCGAGCCGGGCCTGCGCCTGCGCCAGGTAGGGAAACGGCACGCATACCGCCACGCCGACCTTGACCTCGCCGATGCCGGCCAGGACGCCGGAGAGCAAGGCCTCGTTCTCGGCGAGACTGCCGTGCATTTTCCAGTTGCCGGCCACCAGTTTGCGACGCATGGGTTCCCCCTTGAAAAAGGCCGTGAATTCTAATGGGGAAGACCGGGACGGTCAATCTTCGCGACCTTGCGCGCGGTGTGGCGCGTTGGCCACGCGCGGCGCCGCGCGCGGGCCCGGCAAACCGCTGTCACCGAACTGTCACAGAGGCTTGGCAGAGTGCGCTGCATGCCAGCCGTACGCTCCGTATTCATCTCGGATGTCCATCTGGGCACCCGGGCCTGTCAGGCCGACAGCCTGCTCACCTTCCTGCGCGACCATCCCGCCGAACACCTCTATCTGGTGGGCGACATCATCGACCTGTGGAGCATGCGTCGCGGCATCCACTGGAGTCCGACGCAGAACACCGTCATCCAGAAGGTTCTGCGCCGCGCCCGCCATGGCGAGCACGTGGTGTTCGTGCCCGGCAACCATGACGAGGCCCTGCGCGACTATTGCGAGACCGCCTTCGGCGATATCCGGGTCGAGCGGGAGTACGTGCACGAGACCGCCGACGGTCGCCGCTTCCTGCTCATCCACGGCGACGAATTCGATCAGGTGACGCGACACCACCGCTGGGTGGCGGTGCTCGGCGACATGGCCTACAACGGCCTGGTGCGCATCAACGGCTGGCTGTCCAGGCTGCGCCGCCTGCTCGGCATCCCGGGCTACTGGTCGCTGGCCGGCTACGCCAAGCGGCGGGTGAAGACCGCCCTGCAGTTCATCTTCGACTTCGAGGATTCGGTCATCCGCCACGCGCGCGAGCGCGGTCTCGACGGCGTCATCTGCGGCCACATCCACTGGGCCGCACTGAAGGAGGTCGACGGCCTCGTCTACGCCAACTGCGGCGACTGGGTGGATTCGTGCAGCGCCATCGTCGAGCACACCGACGGCCGGCTGGAAATGGTGCAGTGGAGCCTGTTGTGCCGCCAGGCCAGGCCGGAGCCGATCTCCGAGCACGTCGAGGCCTACTGATGCGCGTCCTCATGGTTTCCGATGTCTATTTCCCGCGCATCAACGGCGTTTCCACCTCCATCGAGACCTTTCGCGCCGCACTCGCGGACGAGGGCGTCGACGTATCACTGATCGCCCCGGACTACGGCGACGGCGGCGTTTCCGCCGGCGTCACGCGAGTACCCTCGCGGCCGGTCCCGGGCGACCCGGAGGACCGCCTGGCGCGCTACGGCGCCCTGCGCCGGGCCTGCCTGGCAGCCGCGCGCGACTGCGACCTGGTGCATGTGCAGACCCCCTTCGCCGCCCACTACGCCGGCCTGGGCGCGGCCCGCAAGCTGGGCAAGCCGGTGCTGGCCACCTATCACACGCTGTTCGAGGAGTACCTGCACCACTACGTGCCCTGGTTGCCCGCCGCCCTGCCGCGCGCCATCGCGCGGCATTTCTCACGCCGCCAGTGCAACGACCTCGACGCGGTGATCGTGCCTTCGACGGCGATGCGCGAGCGCCTGCGCGCCTACGGCGTGCGGCGCCCCCTGCACGTGCTGCCCACCGGCCTGCCCGAGCGCGCCTTCGCGTCCGCCGACGGCGCCGCCTTCCGCGCCGGCCTCGGCATCGCCGCGGACACGCCCCTGGCTCTGTTCGTCGGCCGCGTCGCCCACGAAAAGAACATCGGCTTTCTGCTGGACGTGGTGGCGCGGGCGCGCCGAGCGCATCCCGATCTGGTCTTCCTGATCACCGGCGAGGGCCCGGCGCGCGCCGACCTGGAACGCCAGGCCCAGCTCCTGGGCCTGGGCGGGCAGGCGCGTTTCCTCGGCTATCTCGACCGTCGCGACCAGTTGCCCGCCGCCTACGCGGCGGCGGACGTCTTCATCTTCGCCTCGCGCACCGAAACCCAGGGACTGGTGCTGCTCGAAGCCATGGCCCAGGGCTGTCCGGTGGTCGCCCTGTCGGCCATGGGCACCCGCGACATTCTGGAACCCCGGCGTGGCTGCCGCGTCGCCGCAGACGATCCCGCCGAATTCGCCGACACTCTGGGCGAACTCCTGGACAACCCCGCCGCCCGCCGCCAGCTCGGCGACGACGCCGCAGTCTATGCGCGGGAATGGTCCGACCGCGCGCTGGCGCGGCGACTGGCCGGCCTGTACCGGGATCTGGCGGCATGACTCCGTTGCGCGTCCTGCTGGTCACGGAAACCTATCCGCCGGAGATCAACGGCGTCGCCATGACCAGCGCCCGTCTGGTCGAAGGTCTGCGCCGGCGCGGACACTGGGTGGGCGTGGTACGGCCGCGCCAGCGCGGCGAGCGCGAGCGCGGGGTGGACGCGGACACCTGGACCGTGCCCGGCCTGCCCATCCCCAACTATCCGGGCCTGCGCCTGGGCCTGCCGGCGTGGCGTCGTCTGGGACAGCTGCTGGACAGCCAGCGGCCGCACCGCGTGCACGTGGTCACCGAGGGACCTCTCGGCTGGGCGGCGCTGCGCGCGGCGCGCGCGCGTAACCTGCCGGTGACTTCCGGCTACCACACGCATTTCGACCAGTTCAGTCCGCACTATGGCCTGCGCTGGCTGACGCCCTGGATCAGCGGCTGGATCGACGGCCTGCACCGGCGCTGCCAGGCCACTCTGGCGCCCACGCCGGAACTGGCGGCGACCCTGGCGGCGCGCGGCATCCCCGGCACGCACGTACTCGGACGCGGCGTCGATATCCGCCTGTTCCGCCCCGAACGCCGCGACCCCGAGCTGCGGCGTCAATGGGGCGTGGCGGAAAACGCCCCCGCCTGCCTGTATGTCGGCCGCATGGCCCCGGAAAAGAATCTGGCCCTGGTCGAAGCCGCCTTCGCCCGCATCGCCGAGCGGCACACGGACGCGCGCATGATCTGGGTGGGCGATGGCCCGAGTCTGGCCGGTTTACGCCGGCGCCACCCCGCGCATATCTTCGCGGGCCCCCGGCTGGGCGAAGATCTGGCCCGCCACTACGCCAGCGCGGACCTCTTCCTGTTCGCCAGCCTGACCGAAACCTGGGGCAACGTGCTGGGCGAGGCCCTGGCCAGCGGCCTGGCGGTAGTGAGCTACCGCCGCGCGGCGGGTGAACACCTGATCGTCGAGGATGTAAACGGCCTGGCGGTGGGGGTCGGCGATGCGGAGGCCTTCATCGCGGCGGCGTATCGGGCGGCCACCGAGCCAGCCCTGCGCGCCCGGCTGGGCGCCGCGGCCAGCTTATCCATGCGCGCCCACGGCTGGGACGCAATCGTTGAACGCTTCGAACAGGTCCTGCGCGCGACGCTTGCAGCCGCGCCTGACCCGTCGGTTTGAGCAGGGGCGCGCGGCTCAGGCCTCTTCGTCGGGCTCGGCCAGGTATTTGTGCAGGCGCCGTTCGAAAACGTGGCGGTCGAAGCGCCACTCCTCCAGCAAGCGCATGGCCAGCTCGAACGGCTTCTTGTCGAGCTCGTACAGGCAGCCCAGGTTGAAGGTGGCGGACGACTCCAGCGCCATGCACAGATCCTGCAGATCGGAGGTGGCCTTGTCGTCCGGGTTCTTGCGAATGTACTTGGCGATGTCTTTGACGGCGTTGCTCATGGCGCTTCCTTACCAATGTAAGGCCCGCAAGCGGGCGGATTTCTTGTGCTGGTGCGCCCGCATGCGGCGGGCGATGTCGTCCAGCATGGCGATGGCGTCCAGCACGAACGGACCCTTGTTCAACATGACGCACTCGGCGCGCTCCGACATGGCGGCATCGGTCATTTCCGCGCGCGAGGGCAGATTCTCCTTGATCAGTTGCTCGAACACCTGCGTTGCCCAGACTACCGGCACGTGCGCGGCCTCGGCGACCCAGAGCATCTCCTCCTGCACTTCCGCGAGCCGGCTCCAGCCGATCTCCACCGCCAGATCGCCGCGCGCGATCATCAAGCCGAACGGCGCCCGGCCGGTGCCCTCGACGATGATCTCGGGCAGGTTGGCCACCGCGCGGCGCGTCTCGATCTTGGCGATGCGGCCGAGCCGGCCGGCGCCGCGCGCCTCCAGTTCCGCCGCCAGCCTGCGCATGTCCTCGGCCGACTGCACGAAAGAATACCCCACGATGTCGGCCTCGCGGGCGACGAAATCGAGGTCCAGCAGATCCTTGTCGCTGAGGGCCGGCAGGCGGATGTCGCTGTCCGGAAAGTTGAGGCCCTTGGCCGGCCGGATCTTGTCGCCCTCCGGGCGGGCGCGGGTGATGCGCAGCCAGGCGCCTTCGGCGTCCACCTTTTCCACCTCGGCGCCGATGTGGCCGTCATCGATGAAGACCCGCTCGCCCACGCGCAAGCTGTCGAGCACCTCGGGCTGGGCACAGGGCACGCGGCCGGCGGGCCCGCCGTCGCCGCCCTCGCCCGCCTCCCCCGGCGCCCCGTCCCGCGACAGCAACAGGCGCTCGCCGACATGCACGAGAATGACCTCGAAGCTGTCCTCCAGCGCCCCCACCTGCGTCAGCCTCGAGTGGCCGCCGCCCGACAGGTGCTTCAGCTCACAGCCCTGCTCCAGCCAGACGTTGTCGGCGGCGCAGGCCAGCACATGCGCTTCGCCCATGCGCTCGAGCACGTTGAGGATGCGTTTCTTGCCACGCGCGTCCACCGCCTCGACCAGATCGCCCGGCTGCAGGCGCAGCAGCCAGTCGCGCGCCACGCTGACGCGCGCATAGCCGGCCAGGCCGGTGGCGCCGCGCAGGCCGGGACCACCCGGCTCGCCGCTGGCGTCAAACAGGAAATAGGCCGGTGCCCGCGTGTCACCGCGCTCGTCGCGGCGGGGCTTGAGACGCAGGCGGCCGGGCGTGGCGGCCATGTCGCCGGTGCGCAAACGCGGCCCCGCCAGGTCCATGTGGATCGGGCAGGCGCGCCCGGCGGCCTCGGCGGCAGCACGCACGTTGTCGATCATGGCCTGCCAGACCTCGGGCCCGTCGTGGGCGCAGTTGATGCGGGCGAGGTTCATGCCCCGTTCCAGAAGATCCCGCGCGAAGCGGGGATCCTGCGCCGCCAGCAGGGGCAGCGTGACCATGATGCGGGTACGGCGCCCCTTCGCTTCCTTGCCCAGCAGACGTCGGGTGTTCTCGCGCAGGCGGCGGTCGCCGGCCTGCTTCTCCTGGCCCAGCCGGGTCAGGGCGGCGGCATCGCTCGGGCAGGCGCAATCGAGCGCGTCCAGGGCCAGGGCGACCGAATCCAGGGTGGCCTGCACATGCCCCTCGCAACGCCCCAGCGAAGACAGGCCGAGGTCGGACAGGCGCTCCTGCATGTCGCGCAGATCCTCGCGCCGGAAGGCGATGTAGGTAGCCAGGTTGGCGAGCGCGCGGGCATGGCCCGGGCCGGTGAGGGCCGGCCGCCAGGCGCGCAACATTTCGCCGCGTCCGGCCTCGACGCGGGCGCGCAGGCCGGCCATGGCCTGCCGCAGTTCGGAAAGGGAATTCAAGTTGGAGTCCAGACTGTCTGACCCAGACAGCATAGACGCTCAAGGTGACGACCGTGTTACGGAATTGTGACAGCTGCCCCGCCGCCGCCGCGTCTCAGCCGAAGCGGCCGGTGATGTAGTCCTCGGTCTGCTTTTTCTGGGGTTTCACGAACAGGCTGTCGGTCTTGCCGAACTCGACCAGTTCGCCCAGGTACATGAAAGCGGTGAAATCCGAGATGCGCGCAGCCTGCTGCATGTTGTGGGTGACGATGGCGATGGTGTAGTCCAGCTTCAGTTCGTCGATGAGTTCCTCGATCTTGGCCGTGGAAATCGGGTCCAGGGCCGAGGTGGGTTCATCCAGCAGGACGATCTCCGGCTTTACCGCGATGGTGCGGGCGATGCACAGGCGCTGCTGCTGGCCGCCGGACAGGGACAGACCACTCTGCTGCAATTTGTCCTTGGCTTCCTGCCACATGGCCGCCTTGCGCAGGGCCCATTCCACACGGTCGTCCATCTCCGACTTGGCGAGTCTCTCGTAGAGGCGCACGCCGAAAGCGATGTTCTCGTAGATGGTCATGGGGAAGGGCGTCGGCTTCTGGAACACCATGCCGATCTTGGCGCGCACCAGGTTCACGTCCTGCTTCTTGTCCAGCAGGTTCTTGCCGTGGAAATTGATTTCGCCCTCCGCCCGCTGGCCGGGGTAGAGGTCGTACATGCGATTGAAGGTGCGCAACAGGGTGGACTTGCCGCAACCGGAAGGACCGATGAACGCCGTCACCCGGTTCTTGGCGACATCCATGGAAACGTCGATGAGGCCGCGAAAATCGCCGTAGTAGAAATTCAAATTGCGGATCGCCAGGATGGCGTCGCCGTCTGCGGTTTGTTCGAGGGAGGACATGGGGAACTCCGGGTTCAATCTGAGGATTTCTTGCGGAACAGCACGCGCGCGAAGATGTTGATGCCGAGCACCAGCAGGGCGATCAACAGGGCGCCGCCCCAGGCCAGACTGACCCAGTTGTCGTAGGGGCTCATGGCGAACTGGAAGATCACCACCGGCAGGTTGCCCATGGGCTGCGACATGTCGGTACTGTAGAACTGGTTGTTCAGCGCGGTGAACAGCAGCGGCGCGGTCTCACCGGTGACACGGGCGATGGCCAGCAGGATGCCGGTGACCACCCCGGCCTTGACCGCGCGCAGGGTGACCTTGAGGGACACCTGCCAGCGCGGCGCGCCGACGGCGAAGGCGGCCTCGCGCAGGGCCGTCGGCACCAGCAGCAGCATGTTCTCGGTGGTGCGCACCACCACGGGGATGGCGATCAGCGCCAGGGCCACGGAACCCGCCCAGCCCGAGAAGCCGCCCAGGGTCGCCACCATCAGGGCATAGACGAACAGGCCGATGACGATGGACGGCGCCGACAGCATGATGTCGGTGACGAAACGGGTCATGGCGGCGAACTTGGAGGTGGTTCCGAATTCCGCGAGATAGATGCCGGCGAGGATGCCGATCGGCGTCGACACCAGCGTGGTGACCGCGATGATCATCAGGCTGCCGACGATGGCGTTGCGTAAACCGCCACCTTCGGAGCCCGGCGCGGGCGTGTCCTCGGTGAAGAACTCCCAGGACAGGGCGGCGAAGCCGTTGTAGAACAGGGTCCAGAGAATCCACAGCAGGGCGAACAGGCCGAAGGCCATGGCCACCATTGACAGGGCGATGCCGACACGGTTGGTCCAGATGCGGCGGGAATAAAGGCTCATGTCCGGTCTCCTGGCTTCCCGTTACTTGCCCTGCTTGGCGACGCCGCGGCGGATCAGCCAGCGCGAAATGGCCAGGACGATGAAGGTGATGATGAACAGCACCAGGCCCAGGGCGAACAGCGCGGAAATGTGCAGGCCCGGATCCGCCTCGCCGAACTCGTTGGCCAGGGTGGAGGCGATGGACGTGCCCGGCGCGTAGAGGCTGCCGACGATGCGGTTGGCGTTGCCGATGACGAAGGTCACCGCCATGGTCTCGCCCAGAGCCCGGCCGAGGCCGAGCATGATGCCGCCGATGACGCCGACGCGGGTGTAGGGCAGCACCACGTTGGTCACCACTTCCCAGGTGGTGCAGCCCACGCCGTAGGCGGATTCCTTCAGGGGTGGCGGCACGGTCTCGAACACATCGCGCATCACCGAGGCGACGAAGGGAATCACCATCAGCGAGAGCACGATGCCGGCGGTGAGGATGCCGATGCCGATGGGCGGACCGGCGAACCAGCCGCCGATCACCGGCACGTCGCCGAGAAGCGCCTGCAGGTGCGGCTGCACATGCTCGGCGAACAGGGGCGCAAACACGAACAATCCCCAGATGCCGTAGATGATGGAAGGCACCCCGGCCAGCAACTCGATGGCGGTGCCCAGGGGCCGGCGCAACCAGACCGGGCAGGTTTCCGTAAGGAACAGAGCGATGCCGAAGCTGACCGGCACGGCGATGACCAGCGCGATGATGGAGGTCACGACGGTGCCGTAGATGGCGGAAAGGGCGCCGTACTGGTCCTCGGGCACGTTCCAGACGTTGGTCCAGAGGAAGGCGGGGCCGGTCTCGCGGAACACCGGCAGGGCCTCCACCGCCAGGGAAATCAGGATGCCCACCAGGGCCGCGAGGACGATGAAGGCGAACACCAGGGTGACCTGGTGGAACAGCATGTCCTGAATCTTGAACTTGCGGACCTGACTGGCGTGCAGGTCGACGGGGCGGGCCGCGTCGCTCATGGCGGGAATCCTGATCGGTCTGTTTTCTTCGCGAACGCCCTGAACCGTGTGAAGGCGCTCGCGGAGAAAATGCGGGCGCGGAAGAGGATACCTCCGCGCCCGCCCGGTTTCAGCAATTACTTATTTGATGTTCTTCATTTCGGCTTCGACCATCTTCACCACGCTGGCCGGCAGGGGCACGAAGCCCAGTTCCTCGGCCATCTTCTGGCCGTTGTTCAGGGACCAGGTGAAGAAATCGACCACGCCCTTCTGCTTGGCGGGGTCCGCGCCCTTTTCATAGGCCAGCATGTAGGTGGCCGTGGTGATGGGCCAGGCATTCTTGTGGGTCTGGTCGAGGAGATCGGGGGCCATGCCCTTGACCTTGAAGTTGGCGCCGGCGGCGGCGGCTTCCACGGCGTCCTGATTCGGCACGATGTAGTTGCCCGCCTTGTTCTTCAGCGCCACGAAGTTCATGTTGTTCTTCAGGGCATCGGCAATGTCCACGTAGCCGATGGCGCCGGCGATCTTCTGCACGTTCGCCGCCACGCCCGGGTTGCCCTTGCCGCCGACGCCGTTGACGGGCCAGTTCACGGTGGTGCCGGCGCCCACGTCGCGCTTGAACGCGACGGATTGCTTGGCCAGGTAGTGGGTAAAGGCGAAGGTGGTGCCGGAACCGTCGGAGCGATGGGCCACGGTCACCGCCAGGTCGGGCAGCTTGACGCCCGGGTTGAGGGCGGCGATGGCGGGATCGTTCCATTTCCTGATGGCGCCGCGGAACATGTCGGCGGCGACCGGGCCGTCCAGCTTGATCTGGCCGGACTTGAAGCCGGGTACGTTCACGACGATGGTGACGCCGCCCATGGCGGTGGGCACCTGGGTCAGGCCGGCGGCATCCAGTTCCTCTTCCTTCAGGGGCGCGTCGGTGCCGCCGAAGTCCACGGTCTTGGCCTTGATCTGCTTGATGCCGCCGGAAGAGCCGATGCCCTGGTAGTTGACCTGCTTGCCGGTGGCCGCCTTGTAGGCCTCCGCCCACTTCGTATAGACCGCGTAGGGGAAGGTGGCGCCGGCGCCGGTGATGTTGCTGGCGAAGGCCGAGACGCTCAGAGACAGGGCGGCCACCAGGCCGGCCATCTTGAACAGGGAACGCTGGATACGCATGGGTAGCTCCGTGGGATGGGTCGTGTAAGGAAATTGAAATATTACAGACGAAATATTACAGATTCGTGAACACCCACCCGACCCGGGTCGAGGCCATAACCGTCACGTTTTCTTCACATCCTTGTAACAGGCAGGAAATTCCAGCCCGTTACCGTGGCGAAAACCAGCACGGAGATCATCAACATGTTGCAACAGCATCTGGTCGGCGCGGATCGCCCGCGCAAGGCATTCCACGTTTCCCTGGCCCGCCACGAGGACGAGGTCCGGGAGGCCCAGCGCCTGCGCTGGAAAGTGTTCGCCGAGGAAATGGGGGCGCGCCTGAGCACCCCGGAAGCGGGACTCGACATCGACTTGTACGACCCCTACTGCCAGCACCTGCTGGTGCGCGACGGCGACAGCGGAAAGGTGGTGGGCACCTACCGCATCCTTACACATAGCGCGGCGAAGCGCGTGGGCAGCTACTACTCGGAGAACGAGTTCGACCTGACCCGCTTGCAGCATGTGCGCGACCGCATGGTCGAGGTGGGACGCTCCTGCGTGCACGCCGACTACCGCAACGGCGGCGTCATCACCCACCTGTGGGCGGGCCTGGCGGAATTCATGATGAAGAGCAGCTACGACTATCTCATCGGCTGCGCCAGCATCGGCATGCAGGATGGCGGCCACAACGCCGCCGGCATCTGGCACGCGGTGCGGGAAAAGCACCTGGCTCCCGTCGAATGGCGGGTGTTCCCCCGTTGCCCCCTGCCTCTGGAGGGCCTGGACGCCACCCCCGCCCCCAGCGTGCCACCCCTGGTCAAGGGCTACCTGCGCCTGGGCGCTTACGTGGGCGGGGCGCCGGCCTGGGACCCGGACTTCAACACCGCCGACCTCTTCATCCTCCTGCCCATGAGCCGGTTGAATCCGGTGTACGCGCGCCACTTCCTGAAATAACAGGAGCCTCGGGCCGCGCGCGGGGATGGCTGGGGGGGAACACGCCGACGGCGTACGCTGCCGCCGAAACCGGTATGAAGAAGAGTCATGAAAGTGTCATCGCGATGAAATATTGCGCGACTAAGGTGAGCGGGTTGCCGCCACCGGCCCATGCGTCTGGCCACAGGGCCAACCCAATGGCCTGTCCGGGCCTCCCGATTTTCTCACCCAGGAGTCTGATCGCCATGAAATTCCGCATCCCCGTTCTCGCCGCCGCGCTGCTATTCGTAGGCGTCACCACCCCCGCCATTGCCCGCGACAACATCCAGATTGCCGGCTCATCCACCGTACTGCCGTTCTCCTCGATTGTCGCCGAGAATTTCGGCAAGACCTTCCCCCAGTTCAAGGCTCCGGTCGTCGGCTCCGGCGGCACTGGCGGCGGCATGCGCCAGTTCTGCCAAGGTGTGGGCGCCAACACCATCGACATCGCCAATGCCTCGCGCCCCATGCGCCCCGACGAGCTGAAAGCCTGCCAAGAAAAAGGCGTCAAGGGCATTCTCGAAGTCAAGTTCGGCTACGACGGCATCGTCTTCGCCGCGCGCAGCGACGGTGGCCGCTTTGCCCTGGAACCGCAGCACATCTTCCTCGCCGGCGCCAAGGAAGTGCCGCAGGGCGGCAAGATGGTCGCCAACCCCTACACCCGCTGGTCGCAAATCGATCGTCTCCTGCCCAACCAGGAAATCGTCCTGGTGATTCCGGGCAGCAACCACGGCACCCGCGAGGTCTACGAGGAAAAGGCAGTGATCCCCGGCTGCATGAGCCTGCCCGAGGTCAAGGCGATGGAGAAGGCCGACAAGAAGAAGGCGGAATCCTTCTGCAAGGCCATCCGCACCGACGGCCGCGTCGTCGAGGTGGCCGGCGACTACACTGAAACCCTGGCCCGTCTCGACGCGCAGCGCACCGCCCTGGGCGTGTTCGGCCTGAGCTTCTACGACCAGAACCGCGACCGTCTGCGTATTGCCTCGATCAACGGCGTGGAGGGTAGCGACGAGAACATCCTGTCCGGAAAGTATCCAGTCTCGCGTCCGCTTTTCTTCTATATCAAGGATGCCCATGTCGGCGTGATCCCGGGCCTGCTTGAGTATGGCCAGTACTTCCTGTCGCAGCAGGTTTCCGGCAAGGGCAGCCCGCTGGAGAAGGCCGGCCTGATCCCGTTGAGCACCGCTGAGCGCGCCAAGGCGATCGCGGATCTGAAGGCGCGCAAGAGCCTCTGAGCCTTAGCAGCGGCCCGACCGATGCGGGGAGCGGGCAATAGAGCCTCCTCCCTGGTATGGGTCGGTATGTCTGATCAGTCTGCCAAGTCCGGAACGCGGCGGGACAAGTGTCCGCCGCCTCCGCCATTCCTCAGACCACATCACGGGATTACATCGTCATGTCCAATCTAGCAGTCGTCGCGGTCCTGCTCGTGCTGGTGGCGGTCGCCTACCAGATCGGGCTGGCGCGTAGCCGCGGCGTCGCGCTCGCCAGCGGTGTGCGCATGCACTCGCTGCCGCGCTATCACGGTCTGCTGGTGGTGTTGAACGCCGCACTGCCGGCAATCGCGGTGTACCTGCTGTGGTCGCTTTTCGGCGGGTCGGTCATCGAGGCGATGGTCCTCGCCAGCCTGCCCCCCGAACAAATTCCCGCGGATGAGTTGCAGCAGCGAGTCGTGTTGCAGCGCATCCAGAACCTGGCCAGCGGCTTTGGCATGCTCGGCGAAGCTCAGGCTTACGAACAAGCCGCCGCCGCATACCTGCAAAGCCTGACCACTACCGGCCAGGCCGTAACGGCGGCGCTCATGGCCACAGTAGCCGCGCTCGGCCTGTTCTGGTCCTGGCGGGGGACTACGCCGCAGACGCGGGCGCGCAACAAGGTGGAGCGCGCCATCGAGATCGGCCTGATTGCCTGTTCGGCAATCGCCATCTTCACCACGGTGGGCATCGTCCTGTCGATGCTCGGGGAAACCATCCGTTTCTTCCAGTTCATCAACCCGGCCGACTTCTTCTTCGGTACCGTGTGGAATCCACGTTTCGAGACAGTGGGCACGTCGGGCCAGGAGGGCTTCGGCCTGCTGCCGCTGTTATCCGGCACTCTGCTGATCATGATCATCGCTATGGCGGTGGCGGTGCCGCTGGGGTTGATGATCGCCATCTACCTCGCGGAGTACGCCCCCTACCATGTGCGCAATGTCGCCAAGCCGGCCATCGAAGTGCTGGCCGGCATCCCCACTGTGGTCTATGGCGTCTTCGCGCTGGTCACCGTAGGCCCCTTCCTAGCCGGAATGGGCGAACTGTTGGGCGTCAATATTCGCGCTACTTCGGCGCTGACGGCGGGCGTCGTCATGGGGATGATGATCATCCCGTTCATCTCGTCGCTGTCCGACGACATCATCACCCAGGTGCCCAAGGCCATGCGCGACGGTTCCCTGGCTCTGGGTGGCACCAAGGCCGAGACCATCGTCAAGGTCGTCCTGCCGGCCGCCCTGCCGGGCATCGTCGGCGCCATCCTGCTCGGCGTCAGCAAGGCGATCGGCGAGACCATGATCGGTCATGGCCGCCGGCAACTCTCCGGTGCTGACGGCCAACCCGTTCGAATCGGTTTCCACCATCACGGTGTCCATCATCAACCAGTTGACCGGCGACCAGGATTTCGCCAGCCCGCAGTCGCTGGTGGGCTTCGCCCTCGGACTGACGCTGTTCGCGATGACGCTGGTGCTCAATGTCATCGCGCTGGTGGTGGTGCGCAGGTACCGCGAACAATACGAGTAATCAATGATGAACCAACACACTGAACTGTCGGGACACGCGGCAATCCGCCGTCAGGTGGAGGCATCCTTGCGCCGGCGCCAAGTGCGGGAAAAGCTGTTTCACTGGAGCGGTATCGCCGCCGTGGTCATTGCGCTGACATTGGTCGGCATTTTCTTCGGCACGATCCTCAAAACCGGCCTGCCCGCCTTCTGGCAGTCCACCTTCGTGATGGACGTGCACTTCGATCCCGAAGTGGTGCAGATCGGCCCCAAGCCGGAGCCCATGCCGGGCGAATCGCCAGCCGCCTACCAGCAGCGCTTCAATCAGTGGCAGCTTGATCTCGGCTTCGTCGACTTCGGTCAGATCATTCACAAGTCCATCGTCAAACAGCTGCCCGAAGCGGCGGAGCATCCCGATGAGACGCTTGCACTGGTCACCAGTGGGGAATTGTTCGCGTTGCGCGATCGGGTGGTGGCAGATCCCGGCATCATCGGCCAAACCGTCCGCCTGAAGCTGCTGGCTGACGCGAACGTCGACGTCTGGCTGAAGGGCAACATCGACCGCGACTTGCCCGACACGCAGCAACAGTTGAGCCCGCTGGTTCGCGCGTGGGCCGACCAGTTGCAGGCCAGTGGGGTCATCCAGAACAAATTCAGCACCGCCATCTTCATGAATCCCGACTCACGCAGTTCTCTCGCCTCGGCGGGTCTGGCGGGCGCCTTCATGGGCTCGCTGTTCATGATGATCATCGTCATCCTGCTGGCGATGCCGATCGGCGTCGCCGCGGCGATCTATCTGGAAGAATTCGCGCCCAAGAATCGCCTGACCGACCTTATTGAGGTCAATATCAACAACCTCGCGGCAGTGCCCTCCATCGTCTTCGGCCTGCTCGGCGCGGTAGTTTTCATCATGTGGTTCAATCTTCCCATGTCGTCTTCGCTCGTCGGTGGACTGGTACTGACGCTGATGACCCTGCCGACGGTGATCATCGCCACGCGTGCCGCGCTGAAGGCGGTGCCGCCCTCGATCCGCGAAGCGGCTCTCGGCGTTGGCGCCTCGAAGATGCAGGCCATCACCCACCATGTGCTGCCTCTGGCCCGGCCCGGCATCCTCACGGCGATGATCATCGGCGTGGCGCAAGCGCTCGGCGAGACCGGACCGCTGCTGCTGATCGGCATGAGCGCCTTTGTCGCCAGTATTCCGGCGACGCCGTTCGACCAATCGACAGCTCTTCCCGTGCAGATCTACCTCTGGGAGTCGAACGAATTGCGCAACTTCTTCGAGGGTCGCGGCTCGGCCGCGATCATCGTGCTGCTCGGGATGATGCTGGCTTTAAACGCGGTGGCGATCTGGCTCCGCAAACGTTTCGAAACTAGGTGGTGATGATGGAAAACAACATGGCCCAAGCGACCATGGGCGCGAAGCTGGACGCCCTTCCAAACAAACCAGGCGGCGGTCCCGCCGCCTCAGGCGGGATCAAGCTGTCGTCCCGCGACGTGCGTGTGTTCTATGGCGACAACGAAGCACTACACGGCGTCTCGATGGACGTCATGGCCAACGAGGTGGTCGCCTTCATCGGCCCTTCGGGCTGCGGCAAATCCACCTTCCTGCGCTGCTTCAACCGCATGAACGACACCGTCGCCGGCGCGCGCGTGACCGGACAGATCACCCTGGACGGGCGCGACATCCACGACCACGCCATCGACGTCGTGCAACTGCGCGCGCAGGTCGGCATGGTCTTCCAGAAACCCAATCCCTTCCCCAAGCCGATCTACGAGAACGTCGCCTATGGTCCGCGCCTGCACGGGCTGACCTCGTCGAAGAGCGAACTCGACCAGATCGTCGAATCCAGCCTGCGCCGCGCCGGCCTCTGGGAAGAGGTGAAGGATCGCCTGGATGCCCCCGGCACCGGTCTCTCCGGCGGCCAGCAGCAACGCCTGTGCATCGCGCGGGCGATCGCTGTCAGCCCGGACGTGATCCTGATGGACGAGCCCTGCTCGGCGCTGGACCCGATCGCCACGGCCAAGATCGAGGAACTGATCCACGAGTTGAAAGAGAACTACACGATCATCATCGTCACGCACAACATGCAGCAGGCCGCCCGCGTCTCCGACCGCACCGCATTCTTCCACCTCGGCGACCTGATCGAGCTGGGGACCACCTCGCAGATATTCACCACCCCCAAGCAACAGCGCACCGAGGACTACGTCACCGGGCGCTATGGCTGAGGCGCGCGCGCAGCGTCGTCCGAACTCGGCGAGACCGCCGCGCCCTCGCGCGGGATAAACTCAGACCACCGCCGCGACCTTCACCGCGTCGGCGATGCGCTCGGCGCAGTGGCGTACCTGCGGTTCGTCGCGGCCTTCCACCATGACGCGGACCAGGGGTTCGGTGCCGGAGGGCCGCAGCACGACGCGGCCGGCATCGCCCAGTTCGCTTTCCACCGCGGTCACGGCATCCTTCACCGGCACCTGTCCATCGAGCTTGAAGCCCTTGGCGACGCGCACGTTGATGAGCACCTGCGGGAAGGCCGGGCATTCGCGGGCATAGTCCGCCAGCGATTGCCCCGATCGGCGCAGGGCGGCGAGGACCTGCAGGGCAGAGACGATGCCGTCGCCGGTGGTGTGCTTGTCCAGGCAGAGGATGTGGCCGGAGCTTTCGCCGCCCAGTTGCCAGCCTTCGCGCTGCAGCACCTCCAATACGTAACGGTCGCCCACCTTCGCGCGCAGGAAGGCGCAGCCCAGGTGCCTGAGGGCGAGTTCGGTGCCCAGGTTGGTCATCAGGGTGCCGACCACGCCGCCCTTGAGTTCGCCGCTTTCCCTGCGGTGGCGGGCGATGACGTAGAGCAGCTTGTCACCGTCCATGATCTCGCCGGAGCTGTCCGCCATCATCAGCCGGTCGCCGTCGCCGTCCAGGGCGACGCCGACGTCGGCGCGGTGCTTGCGCACGGCGCGGGACAGGGCTTCGGTGTGGGTGGCGCCGCATTCCTTGTTGATGTTCATACCGTTCGGTTCGTTGCCGATGGCGATGACGTCCGCGCCCAGTTCGTGGAAGACGTGCGGGGCGATGTGATAGCCGGCGCCGTGGGCGCAATCGACGACGATGCGCATGCCGCGCAGATCGAGATCGTTGGGGAAGGTGCTCTTGCAGAATTCGATGTAGCGCGCGGCCGCGTCGTCCACCCGTTTTACGCGGCCCAGGCTCTTCGAGGGCTCGGTGCGGATGGGCGACTCCATGGCCTCCTCGATGGCGAGTTCGACCTCGTCCGGCAACTTGGTGCCTTGCGCGGAGAAGAACTTGATGCCGTTGTCCTCGTAGGGATTGTGCGAGGCGGAAATCACCACGCCGGCCTGCAGGCGCAGCGCGCGGGTGAGATAGGCCACTCCGGGCGTGGGCATCGGGCCGGTCAGGCGCACGTCGACGCCGGCGGCGGTCAGCCCGGCCTGCAGGGCCGATTCGAGCATGTAGCCGGAGACGCGGGTGTCCTTGCCGATGAGCACCGTGGGACGTTCGCCGTGCAGGGCGTCGTGGCCCTTGCTGGCGAGCACGCGGCCGGCGGCATAGCCCAGGCGCATGACCATGCCGGGCGTGATGGGGTCTTCGCCGACGCGTCCGCGCACCCCGTCGGTGCCGAAAAATCTTCTGCTCACTTCTGTTCTCCCAATTCAAACCACAGGTTGAGGGCTTCCACGGTTTCCCGCACGTCATGCACGCGCAGCACGGCGGCCCCCCGCTGCGCGGCGAGCAGCGCGGCCACCACGCTGGGCAGCAGGCGGTCGGCGACGGCGCGACCGGTAAGGGCGCCCAGCATGGACTTGCGCGACAGGCCCACCAATACGGGAGCCATATCGGCCAGGCGGGGCAAATTCTTGAACAGCGTCAGGTTGTGCGCCAGGGTCTTGCCGAAGCCGAAGCCGGGATCGATCAGCAACCGGTCCGCATGGATTCCGGCGGCACGCGCCGCGGCCAGGCGGCCAGCCAGGTAGTCCGTCACTTCCGCCGCCACGTCCGTGTATTCGGGAGCCTCCTGCATGGTTCCGGGCGTGCCGCGCATGTGCATCAGGCACAGCCCGCAATTTGTAGCGGCCACGGCTTGCAGGGCGCCGGGCGCCTCGAAGCCGCGCACGTCATTGATCATGTCGGCACCGGCGGCGAGGGCGGCGGCCATGACTTCCGGCTTCATGGTGTCGACGGAAAGCGCGACGCCGGCGTCGCGCAGGCCCTCCAGCACCGGCAGCACGCGGGCGAGTTCCTGCTGCGCCGACACCGGCGGGGCGCCGGGCCGGGTGGATTCGCCGCCGATGTCGAGGAGATCCGCGCCCGCGTCCTTCAAGGCAAGGCCTTGGGCGATGGCGCGCTCGGCGTCCAGGTAGCGGCCGCCGTCGGAAAAGGAATCCGGGGTGACGTTGACGATGCCCATGACCAAGGGCCGGTCCAGGGCGAAGGTGAAGCGGCCGCAGCGGAACATCAGGGGGAGCAGGGAGCAGGCCGTGGGGGTGGGAGCGGGCGAGCCCACTCCCTGCTCCCGACTTCCCACTCCCCGAATTAGGTTTCTTCCGCCGGCGTCGCGGTGGGCTCGGGGGCCGCTGGCGGCGGGCTGCCCGCGCTGGAGGTGGGGGCGGCCACCGGCTTCGGCGGACGCGGCTCGCGGCCGGCCATGATGTCGTCGATCTGCTCGCTGTCGATGGTTTCCCATTCCAGCAGGGCCTGGGTCATGCGCTCCACCTTGTCGCGGTTGTCCTCGAGGGTCTTGCGCGCCAGGGCGTACTGTTCGTCGATGATGCGACGCACCTCCTTGTCCACCTGCTGCATGGTGGTCTCGGACACGCTCTTGTGGGTGGTGACGGAACGGCCCAGGAACACCTCGCCCTCCTCTTCACCGTAGACCATGGGACCGAGGGCGTCCGACATGCCCCACTGGGTGACCATGCGGCGGGCCAGATCGGTGGCGCGCTGGAAGTCGTTGGAAGCGCCGGTGGTCATCTGGTTCATGAAGATTTCCTCGGCGATGCGGCCGCCGAACAGCACCGCGATGGTCGACAGCAGGCGGGTGCGGTCCTGGCTGTACCGGTCCTCCGTGGGCAACTGCATGGTCACGCCGAGGGCGCGGCCGCGCGGGATGATGGTGACCTTGTGCACCGGGTCGGTCTTCGGCATCAACTTGGCCACCACGGCGTGGCCGGACTCGTGGTAGGCGGTGTTCCTGCGTTCCTCCTCGGGCATGACCATGGAGCGGCGCTCGGCGCCCATCATGATCTTGTCCTTGGCGCGCTCGAAGTCCTCCATGTCCACCACGCGCTTGTTGGCGCGGGCGGCGAACAGGGCGGCCTCGTTGACCAGGTTGGCGAGGTCCGCGCCGGAGAAGCCCGGCGTGCCGCGGGCGATGATGTCGGCCTTGACGTCCTGGCTCACCGGCACCTTGCGCATGTGCACCATGAGGATCTGCTCGCGGCCGCGGATGTCGGGCAGCGGCACCACCACCTGGCGGTCGAAGCGGCCGGGGCGCAGCAGAGCGGGGTCGAGCACGTCGGGGCGGTTGGTGGCGGCGATGACGATGACGCCGGCGGTGGCCTCGAAGCCGTCCATCTCCACCAGCAGCTGGTTCAGGGTCTGCTCGCGCTCGTCGTTGCCCCCGCCGAGTCCGGCGCCGCGCTGGCGGCCGACGGCGTCGATCTCGTCGATGAAGATGATGCAGGGCGACTGCTTCTTGGCCTGCTCGAACATGTCGCGCACGCGGGCCGCGCCGACGCCGACGAACATTTCCACGAAGTCGGAACCGGAGATGCTGAAGAAGGGCACCTTGGCCTCGCCGGCGATGGCCTTGGCCAGCAAGGTTTTACCGGTGCCGGGCGAACCCACCATCAGCACGCCGCGCGGGATGCGGCCGCCCAGCTTCTGGAAGCGCGAAGGGTCGCGCAGGAACTCGACCAGTTCGCCCACTTCCTCCTTGGCCTCGTCGCAGCCGGCGACGTCGGCGAAGGTGACGGTGTTGCTGTCCTGGTCCAGCATGCGCGCCTTCGACTTGCCGAAGGAGAAGGCGCCACCCTTGCCGCCGCCCTGCATCTGGCGCATGAAGAACACCCAGACACCGATCAGCAGCAGCATGGGGAACCAGGAAATGAAGATGCTCATGAGCATCGATGGCTCTTCCTGCGGCTTGGCCTCGACCTGCACACCGTTCTTCAGCAGATCGGACACCAGCCAGGGATCGGATGGCGAGTAGGTGGTGAAGCGCTTGCCGTCGAGCAGCACGCCGCGCAGCACATGGCCCTCGATGGTGACCTTGGCCACCTGGCCCTGACGCACCTGCTCGATGAACTGGGAATAATCCACCTGCGACTGCACGGTCTGGCGGGTATTGAACTGGTTGAACACCGTCATCATGACCAGGGCGATGACCAGCCAGATGGCGACGTTCTTCATGAGGTTGTTCACTTGCACTCCTTTTGCGGAAAGACTCCGCGGGTACCCGAAGTTAGTTCAATTCCACGCTGGCTTCAATCTTCGCCCGCGCTGACCACAGCCGCCACGCGCAAGCCGCGTCCGAGCAGGTACACCTCGCGACTGCGGTCGCGCGAGGCATCCGGCTTGCGCACGGCGACACCCTGAAACACCACCCGCATCCGCCTTACGAAATCCTCGAAGCCTGCGCCCTGGAAAACTTTGACCAGGAAGGCCCCACCCGGTTTCAGCCATTTCTCGGCGAATTCCAAGGCCAGTTCCGCCAGATGGTAGGCGCGGGCCTGATCCGACACGGCCACGCCGGTGATATTGGGGGCCATGTCGCTCATTACAAGGTCTACCCGCTGACCCGCGAGCAGGGCTTCCAGTTCCGCCAGGGGAGCGTCCGCGGTGAAATCGCCCTGGATGAAGTCGACGTGGTTGAGGCCGGTCATCTCCAGGAGGTCGATGCCGACGATACGGCCCTGGCCCCGCATGCGTTCCGCCGCCACCTGGCACCAGCCGCCCGGCGCGCAGCCGAGGTCCACCACCACGCCGCCGGGCCGGAGCAGACGATCCTTGTCGTCGATCTCCATCAGCTTGTAAGCGGCTCGCGAACGATAGCCCTGCTCCACCGATTTGCGCACATAGAAATCGTGGGCATGCTGGTGGTGCCAGGCGCGGGTTTTGGCTTGTCGTTTCATGGGCTACTATCGACGCATTTTCATGGGGTCTGTATGGCAAAGACAACGGCAAGGAAATCCCTGCAACTCGGCCCTGAACAACGCAAGTTTCTCAAGGCCCAGGCCCACGCCCTGAAACCGGTGGTGATGATCGGGGCCCAGGGTCTCACGGATGCGGTGATCCAGGAAACGGGACGGGCGCTGGCCGCGCACGAACTCATCAAGATCCGCGTGCTGGGGGATGACCGGGACGCGCGGGAGGCCTATCTGGCCGAACTTTGCGCCGCGTTGAACGCCTTTCCGGTGCAGCACATCGGCAAGCTGCTGCTGCTCTACAGGCCGGCGGACAAACCGAAAATCCAGCTACCTTGAGCCCTGCTTGGCCACCGCGGCCAGGCCCAAAAGGCTCTGGATCAGGTAGACCGCGCTGGAAACACCATGCCAGGCGGTGAAGCGGTCGCGGAACAGGCTTTCCATGACGTCCTTGGGCAAGGCCTGGTCCTTCAACTGTTGCATGACGGGCTGGATGCCGAACTGCTGCGCAAGGCTCAACAGCAGCATGATGAGGACGATCCAGAAGAAGCCCTGCTTGAGGGCCGCGCCGCCCAGCCGCGCCATGCGGAACAGCAGCAGCCAGACGCCGCAGACCAGGCCCACCCAGGCGATGTAGCCGAACATCCTGCCCGCCAGCATGCCCGCCAGCACGCGGTCGTCCAGGCTGTAGAACAAGGTCGGCGCGGCCAGATAGCCCACCGCCCAGAGACCACCGACCCAGAGCGTCAGGGCCCAGGCGGCGAGGAGGTCGGGCAGGCGGTTCATCAGAGGTAGTGGACGTCGACGATCTCGTAGTGGCGCAGGCCGCCGGGGGCATGCACGTCGGCCACGTCGCCGGCGTACTTGCCGATGAGGGCGCGGGCGATGGGCGAGCCGACGGAGATCTTGCCGTGCTTGATGTCCGCCTCGTCGTCGCCGACGATCTGGTACTTCACTTCATCGCCGGTTTCCGCGTCCACCAGCTCCACCGTGGCGCCGAACACCACGCGGCCATCGGCGTCGAGATGACGGGGATCGATGATCTGCGCGTTGGCCAGCTTGCCTTCGAGCTCCTTGATGCGGCCTTCGATGAAGCCCTGCTTTTCCTTGGCGGCGTCGTATTCGGCGTTCTCGGAGAGGTCGCCGTGCGAACGCGCCTCGGCGATGGCGGCGATGACGTTGGGTCGCTCGACGCTCTTCAGCCTTTGCAGTTCGACGCGCAATTTCTCGGCGCCCACCACCGTCAGGGGGACTTTGCTCACGGGTAAAACCTCCTACTGATTAATGCGAAAGTCGCGCAGCGACTTCTTGACGCTCCCCTCGCCCGCAGGCGGGAGAGGGGTGGGGGGTGAGGGAAACGGGCATGACTTTCAGGATTAATGCGTTATCAAAAAGTCATGTCCGTTAGTGCAAGCGCTGGTGCAGTTCCTGCAGCGGGTAGACGGTGATGTCGCCCCGCTCCTTCATGCCCAGGCAGGCGGCCTTGGCACCTGCCAGGGTGGTGAAGTAGGGAATGTTCTGGGCCAGGGCGGCGGCGCGGATGGCGAAGGAATCCTTCATCGCCCGCTTGTCCTCGACGACGTTGATGATCAGCTGGATTTCCCGGTTCTTGATCATGTCGACGATGTGCGGCCGGCCCTCCGCCACCTTGTTGACGCGGGTGACGGGCACCTCGGCGACGCCGATGGCGCGCGCCGTGCCGCTGGTGGCGAACAGCTTGAAGCCGAGTTCGTGCAGATGCGCGGCGATCTCCGCCACCTGCGGATGCTCGGGATTGCGCACGGATATGAAGACGTTGCCCTCGCGCGGCAGCTTGGTGCTGGCGCCATACTGGGATTTGAGGAAGGCCTCGCCGAAGCTGGCGCCGACGCCCATGACCTCGCCGGTGGACTTCATCTCCGGCCCCAGGATGGGGTCCACGCCGGGGAACTTGCGGAAGGGGAAGACCGCTTCCTTGACCGAGTAATAGGGCGGGATCACCTCGCGCTCGGCGCCCTGCTCCTTCAGGGTCTTGCCGGTCATGCAGCGGGCGGCGATCTTCGCCAGCTGCCGGCCGGTGGCCTTGGAGACATAAGGCACGGTGCGGGAGGCGCGCGGGTTGACTTCGAGCACGTAGACAGCAGCCTCTTCACCCTTGCCCTTGATGGCGAACTGCACGTTCATCAGGCCCACCACGTTGAGCGCCCTGGCCATGGCCACGGTCTGCCGGCGCAGTTCGTCCTGGATGGCGGGGGACAGGCTGTAGGGCGGCAACGAACAGGCGGAATCGCCGGAGTGCACGCCGGCCTGCTCGATGTGCTCCATGATGCCGCCGATGAGCACCTGCTCGCCGTCGGACAGGGCGTCGACGTCGACTTCAATGGCGTCGTTGAGGAAGCGGTCGAGCAGCACCGGGGAGTCGTTGGAGACCTTCACCGCCTCGCGCATGTAGCGCTGTAAGTCGGCCTCCTCACGGACGATTTCCATGGCGCGGCCGCCCAGCACGTAGGAAGGGCGCACCACCAGGGGATAGCCGATCTCGGCGGCCATGGTGATGGCCTCCTCCTCGGCGCGGGCGCAGCGGTTGGGCGGCTGCAGGAGACCCAGGTCCATGAGCATCTTCTGAAAGCGCTCGCGGTCCTCGGCGGCGTCGATCATGTCCGGACTGGTGCCGATGATGGGCACGCCGTTCTTCTCCAGGTCGCGCGCCAGCTTCAGCGGCGTCTGCCCGCCGTACTGGACGATGACGCCGACCGGCTTCTCGATGCGCACGATCTCCAGCACGTCCTCCAGGGTCAGCGGCTCGAAATAGAGGCGGTCGGAGGTGTCGTAGTCGGTGGAGACGGTTTCCGGGTTGCAGTTGACCATGATGGTCTCGTAGCCGTCCTCGCGCAGGGCCAGCGCCGCGTGCACGCAGCAGTAGTCGAACTCGATGCCCTGGCCGATGCGGTTGGGTCCGCCGCCCAGCACCATGATCTTCCTGCGCTCGCTGGGCTGCGCCTCGCACTCCTCCTCGTAGGAGGAATACATGTAGGCGGTGGAGGTGGCGAACTCGGCGGCGCAGGTGTCCACCCGCTTGTAGACCGGATGCACGTCCAGCTCCCAGCGGCGGGCGCGCACCGCGTGCTGGTCGGTCCGCAGCAGCCTGGCCAGACGGCGGTCGGAGAAGCCGTTGCGCTTGAGGGTGAACAACTCGTCGCGCGACAGCTCGGCCAGGACGCGGCCCTTGAGGGCGTTCTCCTGCTTCACCAGATCCTCGATCTGGGCCAGGAACCAGGGGTCGATCTTGCTGATGCGCTGGATGTCCTCGAAGCGCATGCCGATACGGAAGGCGTCGGCCACGTACCAGAGCCGCTCGGCCCCGGGGTTGCCCATTTCCGCCTCGATCTCGTCCTCGTCGGTGGACATTTCGTCGAGGCCGTCGGCGCCGGTTTCCAGGCCGCGCAAAGCCTTCTGCAGGGATTCCTGCTGGGTGCGGCCGATGGCCATGACCTCGCCCACCGACTTCATCTGGGTGGTGAGGCGATCGTTGGCCTGGGGAAATTTCTCGAAGGCGAAACGGGGCACCTTGGTGACCACGTAATCGATCGAGGGCTCGAAGGAGGCCGGGGTGGCGCCGCCGGTGATCTCGTTGCGCAACTCGTCGAGGGTGTAGCCCACCGCCAGCTTCGCCGCCACCTTGGCGATGGGGAAGCCGGTGGCCTTGGAAGCCAGGGCGGAGGAGCGCGACACGCGCGGGTTCATCTCGATGACGACGATGCGGCCGTCCGCCGGATTGATGGCGAACTGCACGTTGGAGCCGCCGGTGTCGACGCCGATCTCCCGCAGCACTGCGATGGAGGCGTTGCGCAGCAACTGGTATTCACGGTCGGTCAGGGTCTGTGCCGGCGCCACGGTGATGGAGTCGCCGGTGTGCACGCCCATGGGGTCGAGGTTCTCGATGGAGCAGACGATGATGCAGTTGTCGGCGTGGTCGCGCACGACTTCCATCTCGAACTCTTTCCAGCCGATCAAGGACTCCTCGATGAGCAGTTCCTTGGTCGGCGAAGCCTCCAGGCCACGTTCGCAGATGGTGACGAACTCTTCCATGTTGTAGGCGATGCCACCGCCGCTGCCGCCCATGGTGAAGGACGGCCGGATGATGGTGGGGAAGCCGATGCCGGCCTGGATCTGCATGGCTTCTTCCATGCTGTGGGCCAGGGCGGAACGGGGGTTGGCGAGGCCGATGCGGGCCATGGCCTGCTTGAACTTCTCGCGGTCCTCGGCCTTGTCGATGGCTTCCTTGGAGGCGCCGATCAGCTTCACGCCGTATTTCTCCAGGACACCGTGCTTGGCCAGGTCGAGGGCGCAGTTCAGCGCGGTCTGTCCGCCCATGGTGGGCAGAATGGCGTCCGGCTTTTCCTTCTCCAGAATGCGTTCCACCGTCTGCCAGTTGATGGGCTCGATGTAGGTCGCGTCCGCCATCTCCGGGTCGGTCATGATGGTGGCCGGGTTGGAGTTCACCAGGATGACGCGGAACCCCTCCTCCTTCAGCGCCTTGCAGGCCTGGGCGCCGGAATAGTCGAACTCGCAGGCCTGGCCGATGACGATGGGGCCGGCGCCGATGATGAGAATGGACTGGATGTCCGCGCGCTTAGGCATGCTTGTTCTCCCGCATCAGACCGATGAAGCGGTCGAACAGATAGGCCACGTCGTGCGGGCCGGGGCTTGCCTCCGGATGGCCCTGGAAGCTGAAGGCCGGCACGTCGGTGCGGGCAATGCCCTGCAGGGAACCGTCGAACAGGGAGACGTGGGTGGCGCGCAGGTTGCCGGGCAGGGTCGCCGCGTCCACCGCGAAGCCGTGGTTCTGGCTGGTGATCATCACCCGCCTGCTGTCCAGGTCCTGCACCGGGTGGTTGCCGCCGTGGTGGCCGAACTTCATCTTGATGGTGCGGGCGCCGGAAGCCAGGCCCAGGAGTTGGTGGCCCAGGCAGATGCCATAGGTGGGGATGCGCGCCGCGAGAATCTCCTGGATGGCGCGGATGGCGTAGTCACAGGGCTCCGGATCGCCGGGGCCGTTGGACAGGAAGACACCATCCGGCTGCATCGCCAGGACGTCGGCGGCGGGCGTCTGCGCAGGCACCACGGTGACCTGGCAACCCCGGCTGGTGAGCATGCGCAGGATGTTGCGTTTGATGCCGTAGTCGTAGGCCACCACCTTGAATTCGGCTGCCGCAGGGGCGGCAAAGCCCTTGCCCAGCGCCCATTCGCCTTCAAGCCAGTCGGCGGGCTCGCGCCGCGTCACCACCTTGGCCAGATCCTGGCCGGCCATGCTGGGGCAGGCTCTCGCCTGGGCCAAAGCTTCAACCTCGTCGATGGCACCGGCCATGATGCAGCCGTTCTGGGCGCCCTTCTCGCGCAACAGACGCGTCAGCTTGCGCGTGTCGATGCCGGCGATGGCCACCACGTTGTGGGCGCGCAGATACTCCGGCAGGGTCCGGGTCATGCGGAAATTGCTGGCCAGCAGCGGCAGATCGCGGATGATCAAACCGGAGGCGTGGATGTGATCGGATTCCTCGTCCTCGCCGTTGGTCCCGACGTTGCCGATGTGCGGATAGGTCAGTGTGACAATCTGCCGGCAGTAGGAGGGATCGGTAAGGATTTCCTGATAGCCGGTGATGGAGGTGTTGAATACCACCTCCCCGACCCCGGCGCCCTCGGCGCCAATCCCATAGCCGCGGAACACCGTACCGTCGGCCAGGGCAAGAATCGCGGGCACGAACGCAGACAAGATAACCCCTGGAGCAGATGTGACAAGCGGGACGGACTGGCGTCCATCCCGCTCGGTTGAAATGTGGCGCGATTATACGTTTGCGCAGTGCAACGCTCAACCCGACCGATGTAGGCTACCCAAAGCAAAACGCCCACCTGTAGAGGTGGGCGTATTGGGGTTGTGGGAGTCTGGCGATGACCTACTTTCGCCGGCGGGCTGCCGACTATCATTGGCGCAGGGGCGTTTCACGGTCC
>Ga0194127_10000843_pt1 | contig 47680 bp, 36 predicted proteins | sample TA2KigC100mmetaG_FD_148624 | JGI IMG/M metagenome (GOLD analysis project Ga0194127, IMG submission 148624) | Freshwater microbial communities from Lake Tanganyika, Tanzania - TA2015036 Kigoma Deep Cast 100m | ecosystem: Environmental > Aquatic > Freshwater > Lake | place: Tanzania: Lake...
TGCTTGCCCTTGGAAGTAAGTCTGCCAAGAGCTTCGCGTTCGTCTTTGGCAAGCGTCACGATGTATTTCTTCATATTCAATCCCCCAATGGTTGTGGTTGAAATGAAGATAATATATCACACTATTTGCGACATTGCAAGGTTGACGTGACACTAGCTGTATAATCTGTTTTGCTTTCCAATATCCTTTTTTGCTCGCAGTGATTTTATACGTATCAGTCGTCAAATTATCAAATTCAAAAAATCCGTTTCCGTCAGTAATAGTTGTCTCTTTTATCCCGCTCTTTTTCCCTTTGATTTTTACTTTTACTGATTCAACAGGTTCATTGTTTTCATCTGTTACATTGCCATAAATGCGGCCCGTTTCGCCATGTCCCGTACCGTTATTTTCCGAAACACTGTATTCATCCGCACCTATATCAATTGTATTATTTTGTATTCTGTCTTCTCCATCTATATCATAGTCCCCCACTCCTGATATTTCCTCACCCGCATTGATTGCAGGAGAAGTTGACGATATATGGAGATCAGGCTCATCAAGATTCACAAATACAGGGTCTTTAAAGAGTGAATTCAGGTCATTTCCCGTCTTTTCTTTATACTCCGTAAATCCCGTATATACCTCATCTTTCCATTGCCACTCGCTGCCACCTTTTCCTGCCGGAGCATAATAGAGGTTGCTGTCAACCTCATTACCCGTATTTTGAGCATACTCGTTGCTGATAAAAAGGCTTTGTTCATTCGAATAAAAAATATTATTTTTAATTACGTTATCCTTTGTATCGTATGACAATGCAATCTCACCGTTTCCGTCCTGCAACGTATCGTTATTGTACAAGGTATTATTGACTATGGCACAGTCTTCCGTGCTGCCGCGTTTTTCATCGTATCCCCCCATCGCAACACCTGCCATTCTGTTTTTGTAAATAAAATTATTGCGTATGGTAACATTGCTGGCAGACCTATTTTTATGTTCACTGGCTATTTCTACCCCTATATCACACAAATAAACGGTATTCATTTCTATAACAATATCTCTGCCGCCATCAACATATACTCCCCCGGCGCTGTAATCTTTTCCATACGCAGGATTATCATAGGACGATACATTATAGACGGTATTTTTGCTGACCACCCCATTCCGCGTCTGGTCATACCTGCTATCAAGAGAATCATTCTCAAAACCGATAAAGTCAAGGGCGATGTTATCGACATCATGAATTATATTGCCGGTTACGGTAAAATCTTCAACATTTCCATTGAATACCAGAGCTTCGCTTGATCCTAATTTCAGGTCGTAGAGTTCATTCCCTTCAATAATAACATTGCTGAGAGAGGCGGTATCTGATGTGCCATAGACTGCAATTCCATGGGCATCAGCGCCCAATAAGTCGTCATCGACCCCGGCATTCGTTTCTATGCCATGTATTTGATTATTTTTAATCTGATAATGGTTTCCCGCTCCTCTTATATGAATACCAACAGGAACAACATCGGTTTCCGATGAAGTATAATTCCTGATCTCAAAACCCTGTATACAAAGGTAACTCTGATCTTCAATAAAAAACAAACCATTATTCCCTTTTGGAACGACAATGCCGGTTCCCTCTACCACAGGCGTTTCATCTTCATAATTCCGGAATGTAATATATCCATCCTCCGAAGAACCTGAAACGTTGATAGTCACTGCCTCATTATAAATACCGCCCATTACAAACACAGTGCTTCCTGCTTCTGCCGTGTCGGCAGCTTTTTGGATAGTTCTCCATGGTTGAGAAGAAGAACCGGGATAATTGTCATTACCATTTGTCGAAACGTAATAATCCTTGCTGAAAGCCGGAATACAGCAGAAGAATATCATTAAAAATGCTCTAATAATATATTCAGGCATTTTTACCTTTTTTTTTCTTTTCTTCGTACATCCTCTTATCCGCCTCTGCAATCACTTCATCTATTGAACGCGAATTCAGATAATCACAGCATGCAAACCCCACGCTCACTGACAACTCATAGGGATTGTTACTCCGGTCATTATACAAATTTATATTATTTTTCAACCTATCGACAATGCCTTCTGCATTTTGATAATTATTTCCTAAAGAAAAAACAGCGTATTCATCGCCTCCCATTCTCGCAATAATATCCGATTCGCGGAATGTATTCTTCAGGATGTTTGCTGTTTCTATCAGTACAAAATCTCCTTCTTTATGTCCGTAATTATCATTTATTTTTTTAAAATTGTTTAAATCGATGATAAACAAAAACATCATTTCTTTATTTTTTTTAGCAATTTCCATTTGTTTTTCCAGAAGAATAAAAAACCCTCTTCTGTTGTATATTTTTGTAAGTTCGTCGGTAATTGACATTCTGTATAATTCCTGGGTTTTTTTTGTCAATTCTTCTTTTGTTTCTTCCAATTCCTTATTTATATTTTTCAACTCCGCATTTTTTTGAATCGCATTTTCATACGTCGAAATCAAAAGGTCTATTATCTGTATTCGTTCGGAAGTAACAAAATGTTTCTTCCCTGCAAAAAATATTTCAATGCCAAATTGCGCATTCATATTTCTTCGAATTGTTTGATTTGCCAGAACATAATGTATTCTGGACACAAGGAAGCTTTCCTTGTACGGTTTCACAATAAAACTATCAGCTCCGCACGAAAGCCCCTCTACTATATCTTTCGGGTCGGAAAGGGAAGAACATAAAATAAACGGAATATCTTTGAAATTATCATTCTCCCGAACCTTTCGGCATAATTCATACCCATTCATCTCAGGCATAACGATATCGCTGATAATCATCGAGGGTTTTCGTATTTCCATTAAAGCAACCGCCTCGGAGCCGCTCCCCGCAACTGATGCAATATAATTGTTTTTTTCAACAATGTATTTCAGTTGAGCCGCCTGCGTCGGGCTGTCTTCGACAATGAGTATTTCAATGATTTTATTGTTTTCCTGGCTCATTCTTCTTCCGTTTCTTTTCATACATAATTTTATCAGCATTATCCAGAAGCTCATCGATAGTGATGCTTTCTGTAACTTTGCAAAATACCTTACCAATGCTTGCCATAAGCTGAAAAGGGTATTTTGACCGGATATTGAAATCATCAATATTATTTTTTAACCGCAGCTCAAGTTCATTTGCGTTTGTTTCATCATGCCCGACTGCAAATACTATAAATTCATCCCCTCCCATGCGCGCGACAACATAAGAATCCTGATATGTATTCTTAATAATATTTGCCAGATCCTTCAACATCAAATCACCATCGTTGTGGCCATAGGTGTCATTGATACATTTCAATCCGTCAACATCAATCATAATAAGCAGCGCCGATTGTTTCTTTCGTTTTGCAATTTTCAACTGTGGTTCCACGATAAAGAAAAACCCGCGCCGATTGTACAACGCCGTAAGCTCATCGTATAAACTGATTTTGTGGAGTTCCGCAACCTGTTTTGCAAGCAAGACCTTGGTTTCTTCCAATTGCCTGTTTGTCTCTTCAAGTTCAATATTTTTCTGAACAACACTTTCATATACAGAAAAAAGCAAATCAATTATCTGTAATTTTTCAGAAGTGAGAAAATACTTTTTCCCTGACAAATACAGTTCTATGCCGAATTGCGGAACAGATTGTCTTCTTAAGGCTTCATTTGCAAGAATGTAGCCGATACGGGAAATAAGAAATGCCTCATCGAACGGTTTTTGTATAAAATGGCTGGCGCCGCATTCTAACCCCTTAAAGATATCCTCCGGTTCGGAAAGTGAGGTAACGAGAATTACCGGGATATTTTTTATTTTTAATTTTCTGCATAACTCATAACCATCCATTTCAGGCATAACGACATCACTGATAACCAAATTCGGCTGTACGGTATCTACCATGTCTATTGCTTGCTTGCCGTCACGGGCGACATAAACCCTATAGCTTTGTTTTTCAAGAATATACTTTATGCGTTCAGCCTGTGTCAGGCTGTCTTCGGCAACAAGTATTCTGATCTCTGCATTATTATCAACTTCCATAGTAACCTCATTTATTCAGTTGCGATGCACATCTGTTTAACGTTAATTTTTCAAGAATGACAGGAATATCATGAATAGGAAGTATATGGGTTGCAGCCTCAATTTTTTTTGCTTCCGCAGGCATGCCATAAACAATGGAAGTATTTTTATCCTGCGCAATAGTTATCGCGCCTCGTTCCCTCATCATCTTTAACTCCTGCGCTCCATCTTTGCCCATGCCTGTCAAAAGAACGCCTATAGCCTTTTCACGGATATTTTCTGCCACAGAACGAAACAGAAATGATGCAGATGGGCACACGCCATTTTCCGGCACACTGTTGTTTTCAAGAAATATAGTTAAATTGCTTTTCACTCCCATATGATGTCCATCGGGGGCAAAATATACATGCCCCGGCAAAGCGTTTTCTTTGTCGTGTGCCACATGTATAGCAAATGATGTAGTTTTCGCAAGCCATTCAACCATTCCGTTGACAAATCCCGGAGCAATGTGCTGAACAATTAAGACAGGAACAGGTATTTTCTTATTAAGATTCTTAAGCAGCATTTGAATTGTCTGAGGCCCTCCCGTAGAGGCGCCAATTGCTATAAGCTTTAACTTCCCCGCAGCCTCTCTATCTTTCTCTAGTATCACCTCATTTTTGATGCATGTAGCCTGTATTGCTTTATCCGCTTTTGGCCGCAGAAATTCAGAATTGGACAACAATTTCACCATGTTTGTCAGATGCCGTGAAGTTGTCTCATGGTTTTGATGCTGCACTCCTCCGGGTTTTTCGATAAAAGCCACTGCACCGGCATCCAGAGCAATAAATGTTTTCTCTTTCTCCTTCGGATTCCAGAAAGAACTCACCATTATAATGGGCAACGGATTTGTTTCCATTATCCTGCGGGTGGCCTCAATGCCATCCATTTCCGGCATCTGTATGTCCATAACAACAATATCAGGCCTTTTGGATTGTAAAAATGTCAACGCTTCTTTTCCATTATTTGCCCTGCCAATCACCGTGATTTTAGGATCATTCTGAAGAATATACACGAGGAGTTCCTGCGCAACAGGGGAATCATCAACCACTAATACCTTTATCATCGTTACTCCCGTATTGTTGAATAATTATTGACATTTATTTGGCTGCAGACTAATGTCATTAAGTTAAGCAACCCTGACAGTATATTATTGGTGGATTCGGCGTAAAAAACAACGCCTTAATCCACCCTTTCTTAACTTAATGACATTGGGTTGCAGACAGACACAGAATTGCTATATGAATCGTTTTACTGTTTCCAGGAGATTGCTCTGATCAAAGCTGCTCTTAACAATATAGGCGTTTGCTCCCGCATCTATTCCTCTTTCACGATCTTCACGCGAACCTAATGAAGTTACCAGAATTACCGGTATTTCAGATAATTTTTTATCTCCGCGAATCTTAGCGGTAAGAGCAAAACCATTCATACGCGGCATATCCACATCCGAGACTACCAGATCATACTCTTCCGTTTTTAATTTTGAAAGACCGTCAATGCCGTCAACGGCCGTTTTCACAGTATAGCCGCCTGATTCAAGAATATTTTTCAACAACATTCTGGAGGTGATAGAATCTTCCACTATTAGTATTGTTTTCCTTCTTTTCTCACTTGTTTCCTGCTGAATGTCCTTTGCAACGGAAGATGATGAAATATTTATTGCGGATTGTATCAGATCATACACATTTACTACCGGCACAACCTCTCCTGAACCGAGGATTGTCGCACCTGCAATATTTCGCACACGCACTAATTGTTTGCCAAGGCTTTTGACTAATACTTCCTGTTCATCCACTATCTCATCCACACAAAAAGCAATGCGTTTATGAGAAACATTAATAATTAACGTAGCGAGATACTCAGAATTTCCTCTGTCCCCCGATATGTGTTTTTTCCCATTGGAGATACGCAACACATCCTGCAATTTTATTAAAGGAACAGAATTTCCATCAAAAAATATAGTATCTTTGCCCTCGATCTGTTTTATATCATTTGTATTAACGCGCATTGCCTGTTCCACGCTTATTGTCGGTATTGCAAATTTTTGACCTGCAACCCTTGCTATTATTCCCCGAAATGTAGCAAGTGTTAACGGGAGAACTATTCTGAATGTCGTGCCAACATTTATTTTCGTTTCTACGTGCGCCTGTCCCCCGAGCTTTTCCGTTTTCTCACGGACTATCGCAAGCCCAAGTCCTCTGCCTGAAATATCTGTAACTATCGGACTTGTAGAAATATCCGATTGAAATACCAGTGATAATGCCTCTTTATCATCCATAGAGTTGATATGATCTTCTTTCGCAAAACCGGATTTTATCGCTGATTTTTTTACTTTTTCAATATTGATTCCGGCTCCATCGTCCGAGATGCGTATTTCCACCTGATTACTATTTGTCTGATGTATTGAGAGAGAAATGGTTCCTTGTGGTTTTTTGTTTCTTCGCAACCGTTCTTCAGTTTTTTCAATTCCATGATCTATACAATTTCTTACAATATGCATTAAAGGATCTTTTATTTCTTCCAAAATACGTTTGTCAATTTCCACCTCGCCGCCTTTAATTAATAAATTTACATTTTTTGACTGATTTCGGGAAATATCACGCACAACTTTCGGAAATCCTTCCAAAACAGAAGAAAACGGCATCATAAGTATCTTCTTGACATCTTCAAGAAGTTCGTCTACCATTCCCGCGATCATTCTATGATCACGTTTTGAATTACCTGCTAAACCATTTATTCCCTCTTCCAGCGCTTTAATACGGTTATGATTCCATTCCAGGAATTCCATCAGTGAATCACTGTATGCAGGATTCCGTTCCATTCCTTCTTTCCGAGTCTCAGACTTTTCCTGTAATAAAAATGTCTTTCGCGCCGAAGAATATACATCCGACCATTTACTGTCCCAATCGCTCATGATGTTTGATATTCTTGATAATTCATTCGCACGCAGCAGTGATATTTGTTTTAAAGAAAGCATTTCCTCTACTTTAAAAAAAATGGCATCCAGTTTTGCCGCAGCAACTCTCAGCATTTTTGCATGCGATGTTTCTCTTTCGACACTATCATTTTTTTGTCCGGCAGCATTTGCCTCCCTTTTTTTCTCAATAAGGTCGTCTTCCTCCATCGAATCTGCAACTCTCTCTTCGGGCAATTCTTTTTCAGCATTCGTCCCCATGCTTTCATCGACGTACTTTTGAGGATATTCTTCAGAACGAACCGTATCAGATCCATCATCTGATATAAGCCCTTCTATTCGTTGTAGAAGTTCGGAAATTTCCCGGTTTTCTTCGGGAGAAACAAGTATTTTACTCATACAGTCGACTGCATTGTGCAGGACATCATATTTCCCCACGGACAGTTTTCGCCCCTCATGTTTCATGGAGGAAAACACCGTTTCGAGCGATTGGCATATTTTCTCAATGCCGGGAAGATTTACTGCCCTCGCTGCGCCTTTCAAACTATGAGCTTCACGAAATATCTTTTCGATAATTTTAATCTGCTCATGATGAGGAGGATTTTCCTCCATCTTCAGCAAATCCGCAGACATTTCTTTTATATGTTCTTCCGCTTCTATTTTAAAGGTAGCCAGCAGTCGTTTTTGAAATTCAATTTCTCTTTCGTTCATTGGCGCTAACCCCTGCTGCCGAGAAAGGCAACAAAACTCCTGAAATACGTTTCGTCAAAATGTTCACCCATGAACTCTTTCATAATTTGCAACGCAGGAAACGGTTTTCTCGCATCCGAATACGGCCTTTTGGTAGTTAACGCATCATAAACATCTATTATCGCTGCAATTTTCCCGTAATCATGAATCTCATTCCCTTTCAAACCTTTCGGATAACCTTTTCCATTAATTTTTTCGTGATGATGCAAAACAGGATAGAATGAATCTTCACTAAGACCTCCCAATCCCTTCAATATTTCATGTCCGCATTCCACGTGTTTTTTGATCTCCGCATATTCCGATTCATTAAGCTTTCCATTTTTATTCAATGTATTAATGCTGATCTCTGTTTTGCCAATATCGTGAAGCAATAATCCGGCGCCAAAATTATGCATATCCCTCCCGCCTATTCTCAAGTATTTTGCGAATAAAAGACCCAATACGGAGACGTCTACGCAATGAGTATAGGTATAATAATCATACGATACCATGTTTAACATAGTTGAGGTGGCGTCTTTGTTATTCAGCACATATTCAACGGTATTTGATACCCAATTTTTTGATCTTTCAACATTATCGCCGGCACGCGGGTCGTTAAATATGTCAATCATAATGGACTTTGCCACATTATATACCATCTTTGATTTTACATTTGTGTCTATGGCCGGGTCGTGAATTACCAGTTTCAACTGAGACTCCATATACCGCAAATATAATTTTTCTTCACTTTGTCTGATAAAAAGAAATTTTATCTGATTGTATATAAGTTCCTTTATTTTATCGTCTTTAAGAGCATTCGCCCCGTTGCAGTATAAAACATAACGTATATCTACGTCTGCCCTGGTTTTTATGTAAAGGTTACATCCGGTGCAGGTATTGGGTTGTATTGTGTTTAGGGCTATGGGTATATATTCATCTATCATAATATATCGTATGAATTCTTATTCCTTTATCACACTTCCTCACATACAATAATCGATTTGTCTGTTAACATATGCTCGGCATCCAATATAACCAACTGATCTTCAGTTACGCCTTTTATGTACTTTCTGGCATGTTCTGGCATCGTCAGCGGTGTCGATACAATTTTGTCGGAAAGAACAGATTTTACTCCTGCTATCGAATCGGCAATAATGCCGTATTCCATATGTTCATTCCGGATAATTATCACCCTGTTCAGGTTTGATATTCCCTTCCCTCTGGGAATATGAAAGAACATTTTTATATCGATAACGGAAAATATCTGCCCTCGCACATTCACAATTCCCATAACATAGTCCGGCACTCCCGGAATTTTCGTAATGTCTTTTATTAAAAACACTTCACGGACAAAATCTGTCGGAATGCCATATTTGTCATTATCAACAATAAATTCAACTATGTTTACATACTGTAAGCCTTCTTTCCGAACTGCCGGTTCTTGCGCGAGTATTTTGGCCCTCTCTTTTAGAATTCTTTTTCGATCTTTTATTTCCGATTCGGACATCGGGCGTTCCCTTCAAAAACAGAGACAGGTTTGAAACCTGTCTCTACTATATTCGCAGATGTGGTTTTATATTTTGTATTTCTGAATCAACTTTTTAAGTCTTTGTCCCAGATTATTCAAATTGTGTGCTTCTTCTTCCAGTTGTTTGGAACTTTCCACATTTTGTGACGTTGCCGTTTTTATATTTTCCATTGCCGTGACTACCTGTGTTATGCCCGACATTTGTTCGCCACTCGATGCGGCAATCTGCGTTGCCGCCTGAGACGCAAGTGAAATGCTATTGCGAAGTTTGTGAATGGATTTTCCCGCCTCACTGGTAAGTTTTACTCCATTGTCAACAACTTTGCCGCCCTGCTCGGTTTTCAACACCGCCTCATTTGTCGCTTTCTGGATATCGTTCAATATTTTTCTTATTTGCATGGTTGCCTGCTTGGATTCTTCTGCAAGATTCCTTACTTCCTGCGCAACCACGGCAAACCCTTTCCCCTGCTCGCCTGCCTTTGCAGCCTCAATGGCGGCATTTACCGCCAGCAGATTTGACTGTTCCGCAATATCGTCGACCGTGGCAATGATAATGCCGATTGCATGGCTTTGTTCACTAAGCTTGATAATACTTTCCGCAATGGAGGACATCTGTTCTTTTATACTATTCATACCTTCTATTGTCTCATTCACCGCTTTTTCCCCGCCCTCGGAAATCTCTGCGGCGCCCTGAGCGCTGACGGAAACCTGTTTTGTTTTTTCGGTGGAAAAGTGTGTTGTCTGCCGGAATTCCTCAATTGTCGCAGTCGTCTCTGTCACGGCTGTCGCTGTTTCTGTTGAAGTTGTTGCCAGTTCGGTTGTTGCTGCAAGTATTTCACTCGTCGAAGAAGCAAGGACGTTCACCCCTTCTGCAATCTCCATAGTTTGTTCGCGTAAGTTTTCAACCATATTTTTCATAGCAGTAAATAACTGACCTACCTCGTCACTGCCGCTGATCTCTATTTTTATTGTTGTATCACCTTCTGAGATATGTCCCGCATAACGAACTGCCATGCTCAAAGGTCGTGTGATTCCGATGGAAATTATATACGCAAATAGTACGGAAGCAAACACGGCGACAGTTGTCAAAATTATAAAGAAAATAAACGTTGTTTTTGAAGCATCCCATATTTTCCGGGAATTAAGCACCAGATCTTCCGATAATTTGTCTTCAACCCCCTTTAAAAGATTTATTTTGCCCGTTTGCATCTTGAACCATTCCGATGGTTCTACCCCAAACATGCCTTCGGCATGCTTTTCAACCGCAATATTTCTCATCCTTAACGCTTCGTCCACATACTTATTATTTAAACTGGCGCTGAAATATTCATTTTGTTCCGCAGTCGCCAGGCCTTTGAATATATTCAAATAAATTTCCTGCCTTGTGATATTATCCCTGAATTTACTATACATTCCATTTTCAAATCTGTTTGCTGCAAACACACTGCAAAGGTATGCCCTTTCCAGACCTGCCAGTTCCTTTGTCATCAAAAAATTTACGTATGCGGAAATCTGTTTAAATAATTCCGTATTGGTGCATAACGTGGACAATATCGCTATCACATCTAAAAATTCGGCATTGAGACGTGTATAGTATTCGATTCCCTCTTCTGTGGTAACAGCCAGAGAATCGATCTCCCCCCTTTTATCCTTCATAATCGAGACAAGATGAAGCGCCCTCTCCAGTGTAATGCCGATTTTCGTTCCATACCGATCTAGCTGGATTCTGTTCATTATGTTTTTCAATTCAACCACCTTCTGATCGGCAGCCTGTCTCTGATCTCTGAGCTCATTGGAAAATTCTTTTCCGCCGCTTCCGATATATAAAGCGGAAGCTCCCCTCTCCTTTTGTGTTTCGTGAACGAGTTTACTGATATAAACGGCAAATTCTGATAATGATTCCAGATTTGCCATCTCGTTTGACACCGAGTGTTTTTCCAGAGTGCCGATAACCGAAAAGTACAACATGACGCATATTGGCACTATCAACAGTATTGCAAGTTTATATTTCATCCTTACATTATTAAGTATTTTCATAATTTGTTCCCATATCTCATGATTTTAAATGGATAATGTCCTGCAATAACACCGAATTTCTGCTGCTTATCATATGAATTATTTCTTTTAACCTTCCGGCGGTTATTCCCTCTGATTCGGGCAGCACTTCTTCCGGTTTATAATTTTTCAAAAGCAAAAGGGTATTCTCATAATACCTGAAAGACTCTTCCGGTTTTTGCTGTTCCAGCGTAAAATTTCCTAAAGCAAAATGAGCAAGTATAAAATTCGGATCAAGATACAAAACCTGTTTTAATGATGCTATGGCGCCATCCGTGTTTTTCTGTTCGTGAAGAATTGTCGCCCGCAAATAATAATAATTGGGTTGCAGTTTATCAGCCTTTATTGCGTTATTGCACCATTCAAGGGCATCTTCTATTTTTCCCTGATTCGCATATGATTTTGCGAGAAGATACATAATGACGTCACGCTTTATTTGTAATTCGTTTTTATTATCGGGCATGGAAGAATAAAGTTTCATGAGAATATCCGTTGCTTCTCCGTATAAACCCTTTTCAAATGATTTTAATGCTTCTTTATATAATAATTCTTCCTCCGGCTCTTGTCTCAATTCCCGAAGAATTTTATTGCCGGCCAAACTGTCCAACTGTGCAGTTTCACCGGATATTTTTTCAAATTCGTATCTCTTTTTTACCGGATAAGCACCTTCATCAGCAAATATTTTTTTCTGACTAATACATTTTGCAATTATTTCTTTTTTATAGAATGTTTCGCCAAGATAATTAACCGGACGGAAATCGTGTTCGCGGCATTGCAGACCTTCGACCGGGCTCACCACCAGCCACCCGTTTTCAACAAGCGAGCGATAGAATTTATGCAATATCTCTTTTATCAACTCATTGCTAAAATAAATAAATACGTTACGGCAAAAAATTATATCCATCGCGTTTGTATTATTCAGGATAGAAGGATAAACATCTTCCTTCAGATTGAGGGGAGAAAAAACAACCATTTCTTTTATATGGGGCAAAATAGCATATTTGTTTCCCTGAGTTAATGTAAAATAATTGTTTATAATCCATTCGGGAGTTTCCCGAAATGACCATTTTCTGTATAATCCGTCAGAAGCTTTTTTGAGAAAATTCTGATTAATATCGGTGGCCAGAATCGTTATGTCCCAATCTCTGATATCCCGGATCAATTTATCAATTACTATTGCCACAGAATAGGGTTCTTCGCCGGTAGCACAACCTGCAACCCAAATCCTCAGTCTTTGATCTCTCCCTCTTCTGGATGCAATCAAGTCGTGTAAAATATTTTTTTCAAGAACCTCAAAACTGTTTTTATGACGAAAAAAATATGTTTCGCCCACCGTTAAATGATTTGCAAGCAGTGAAACATCCTTTTGCGTTAATGGCTCAGAAAGCAACCACTGCAGAAACAATTCAACATCATCATACCCAAAATCATCCGCAGCCAACCCGATATGGCGTATCAAATGATGCCAACGGTCTTTTTCATAACGCAATCCCAGTTTCTCAGAGATTAAATCACAAAATCGATTGAGTAACTGTTCCGGTATTTTTTGTTTCATTGTGTATCTTTCGAATATTCCTCAATCAGCGTATCATTTTATTGAAATTTCTGCCCTTTCCAATGCCTCTTCCTCTGCTATTGACAAAAATTTCTCAATATCACAAATAAACGTCAAACCATCATTGGCCCTGAATATTCCCTGAACAACATCGGCATTCTTTGCGATATCTTCTGCACAAATAATTTCTTCTCCCTTTATTACCCCCACAATTGTATCTGCGGTGATAATGACCGTGCGTTTCCTGGTATTCAGGACGATCAATTTGTCATCAATATCCACTTCCCTATCTTTTATATGTAATCTTTTTCTCATATTTATCACCGGAAGCACCCTTCCCTGTACATTAATTACCCCTAAAATAATATCAGGAGCAGCGGGAAACGGAGTAACTTCCACTGCGCGAACGATTCTTTCCACCGCAGTGTGCATCACCGCAAATCTTTGACTTTCAATCGTAAAAACAACAAGATATTCATTATCCATTTTTATATCGTAACCATTTAACTGCATAATAGAGGATTATCTCCCCGCCCAAAAGCAGGTATTGACAAGGGTGCCGTAATTATAATCATTTTTTTTAAAATAACAAAATGTAAAATATTATAAATATATTAGTTATGTGCTTTTTGTTACTTTCTTTCGCATAGTAGCCTTATCAATTAAAAAATAGTGCATGAATTATAATTTGGATAAAATAAAGAAATAATGTATATTTTGTAGAGATTATGTTGTGGATATTTTATAAGTTTTTTTGCCACAATATGCCTCTGAAACTGTAAGAGAACGTGAAATTCCATTGGTAATATCAAAATGAAATCAAATAAACCAAACCACCTAATCAATGAAAAAAGCCCTTACCTGCAGCAGCATGCGTATAATCCTGTAGATTGGTATCCATGGGGTGAGGAAGCATTTAATAAAGCAAAATCAGAAAATAAGGTTATTTTTCTTTCCATCGGATATTCCACCTGCCATTGGTGCCATGTAATGGAGGCGGAATCCTTTGAAGATGAAGAAGTTGCAAAGATAGTAAACGAATTCTACGTTGCCATAAAGGTAGACAGAGAGGAACGTCCCGACATTGACAATGTTTATATGAACGTCTGCCAGGCAATGACCGGCAGCGGCGGCTGGCCTCTCACTCTCTTTCTGACGCCAGAAGGAAAGCCTTTTTACGCGGGCACTTATTTCCCGAAAACAGAACGTTTCGGCAATCCCGGTTTGATTGCTATTTTAAACCAAATTAAAAATCTATGGAATACAAATAAGGAAAGTGTTTTCGCTTCCAGTGAGCAGGTAACAAAGCTCTTACATTCAGAAGTATCTTTCGAAATCGGAGAAACATTAGATATCCGGGCGCTGAAAACGGCCTATGAACAATTGCGAGATCGTTTTGATTCTCTTTACGGAGGTTTTGGAACATCACCAAAATTCCCCACACCGCACAACTTTACTTTTCTCCTGAGATGGTGGAAACGCAACAACACACCATTTGCTCTGGAAATGGTTGAGAAATCCCTTGAAATGATGGCACGAGGCGGCATCTATGACCATTTAGGCGGCGGATTTCACCGATATTCCACCGATGAATACTGGCTGGTTCCTCATTTTGAAAAAATGCTGTACGACCAAGCATTGCTCGCCATTGCATATATAGAAACCTACCAAGCAACCAAAAAAGAACTTTATGCAACGGTGGCAAAAAATATTTTTGATTATGTATTGCGAGACATGACATCACCCGAAGGCGGATTTTACTCCGCTGAAGACGCCGACAGCGAAGGTGCTGAGGGAAAATATTATGTATGGACACCGGAAGAAATAAAAGAAGTCCTCGGAGAAAAGGACGGAAACATTTTTTGTGACGTATACGACGTTTCAGGCATGGGCAATTTTGAAGAAAAAAATATATTACACATAGATAAACCTTTGTCTGTTGTCGCAAGAATGGAAGGCTTACAGCCTGAAGTCCTTGAAAAACTCATCGCTGACGGTCGCAAAAAACTCCTTTCCGTTCGCGAAAAACGCATTAAGCCTCATAAAGACATGAAAATTCTCACCTCATGGAACGGCCTTATGATTTCCGCATTATCTAAAGGCACGCAGGCTATGAATGAGCCGAAATACGAAAAAGCAGCAACGCGTGCTGCCGACTTTATACTGAAAACGCTCTACCAGGAAAACGGAATATTATTACGGCGTTATTGTCAGGGAGAAGCGATAATTCCCGGATTTCTTGATGATTACACGTTTTTCGTAAACGGATTGATCGATCTCTATGAAACAACCTTTCAGGAGAAATATCTTAAGATGGCCATGGAGATTCACGAGCAAACCATTCATAACTTTCTTGACGAGAAGAACGGAGGATTTTTCTTTAGTGGCAAAGCAAATGAAAAACTCATCACACAAACAAAGGAAATTTATGATGGCGCGACGCCCTCCGGCAATTCCATCGCATTGCTCAATTTGTTACGGTTGGGGCGTATTGCCGGAAACCCATCGTATGAAACCATGGCAAATAATCTTATAAAGACATTTTCCGCTGCTATCACCCAGTATCCTTCAGGATACACCCAATCCCTGTGCGCCTTGGATTTTGTCCTTGGCCCTTCGAAAGAAATTATTATTGCGGGAGAACGCGAGGATAAGGACACAAAAGATATTCTTAGAGAAATTTATATACGTTTCTTACCAAACAAAGTGCTGCTTTTACACCCTTCAAACGGCACATTTATTGAAAAAATAGCTGCATATACAAAAGATCAAAAACCCATTGAAGGCAAAACAACCGTCTACGTGTGCGAGAATTATACCTGTAAAAAACCTTCAAATGAGAGAAACACCATCATACAACTTCTTGAATAGCCCCCTTTATTGATTATGATTATCCTGCTCCTGAATCCTGCCTGCCTCCTCTCCTTATTCATATGGGTTCTTTTAGTACTTTTTCCTTCACGCTGGAGGATGTCAACACGATGGGAGGCCCTCAATGATAATGATTCTTCAAACATGCAACTGCCTTTTTTATCAGTTATCATCCCGGCGCGCAATGAAAGCACATCGCTGCCAATGACACTTCCCTCATGGTTGCAACAGGATTACCCAAATTCTGAAATTATTATTGTCGATGACGAATCAAATGACGACACCGTTGCATGCGCGAAAAAGATCGCCGGTCAATCAAACCGTTCTGTTAAGATTATACACGGCACGCCAAAGCCGGAATCATGGACAGGTAAATTATGGGCGCTCGAACAAGGGGTAAGAATTGCTTCCGGCGAATGGTTTCTGTTTACCGATGCGGATATTTACCATAATCAGAACGTATGGAAACACCTGGTACAGACGGCGCTAAAAGAAAAAAAGGATATGGTTTCGCTTATGGCCCTTTTGGATACGCAGGGAAAATGGGCTGAACTTTTAATTCCGGCGTTCATCTACTTTTTTCACCAGCTTTATCCATTTCCTGATGCATGCAATAACAAATCCCGAACCGCCGCGGCAGCAGGCGGATGCATACTGGTTTCACGCCGTTCTTTGGAAAAAATAGGAGGACTGGCCGGACATAGCAACGCGTGGATTGACGATATTGCCCTTGCAAAACGTCTGAAAAAAGCAGGATTCCCGATTGCGCTCTACTTCACACAATCCGTAATAAGCATACGTCCCTATTTGCTTTTGCGGGACATCTGGCACATGGTCGCACGCAATGCATTCACGCAGTTGAATTATTCGTGGTTTGCCCTTATGGGAACTTTCTTTGGCATGTCCGTTATGTATGTTGCGCCGGTAGCCGGAGTATTTACCTTCATGCGCAACCCAATTATTTCACTCATTTCATTAGTAACGCTATTCCTCATGGCGCTCACCTATTATCCCACTATCCGCTTTTACAAACAACGCTCATGGAGATCGCTTACATTGCCAATTGCAGGAGCGCTGTATCTGGCAATGACCCTTACCTCGGCAATTAATCACCTGAAAGGCCACCGCCATTGGAGAGGCACAAGGAATAATAATGTATAGTTTCGGTTGTTATTGGCAATCCAACGAATACGATTCATTTTATCTCTGTGTCTCAGCGCATCCGTGGTTTAATTTGTATTACGTATTCCACAACACGATAAAATTACGATAACACTAAAATCTCGATATATTGCCCTTTTTCATCATATCTGGCCAGTGTCTTAAATTCAGCGCAGAGTTTTTGCATTTTTCCCTGATATTTCTTTTGCTTCACTTTGTGGTGCTCGCCTTGCCTGAAAATCGTTAATAATGGTAGGATAGAGCCGTAACCTGTAAATTTGGGAATCGCGAGTTTCTACGGTAAAGATGAAAGACTGGTCGTTGCGCTCTACCTCGTCGACATTCTTTAGCCTCGGATGGGCGGCCTGTTTGCAGCATAAAATGTTTGTAACACCTTAGTTCTTTGAAAAATCCAAGGAAAAAAGGAGAACCCCAAAGGGGTAATATGATTATAGAAAAACACGGTAAAACCACGCCCAATCCAGAAGGGATGACATAATCACCACAATCCTGCGTTTTATGAAAAATAAAATTATATCACCCCTTCGGGGTTAATTATGGGTTTTTCGTATAATTCTATAATCATTTCATCCCTTCGGGATTATTGGGATTTTTCAAAGAACTAAAGTGTTACAAATGTTTCAACGAATAGGGGATAGGGGTAGGAAAGGCTTTCGCCTCCCCTCCCTCCGAACCGTACAGGCGGGTCTCCAGTCAGTGGTTACCCCTTCGGGATTGACCGATGAGAATATAAATTGTGGATACATGAACAATTCATACCTCATAGTGATGACATCGATTCTCATCATTCGCCCTCTGTAGACCGTCAACAGGTAATCCGCTATAAGTCAGGTTCAATTCTATTCTGTACTCCGAATTGTTCCAGTTTGTTTAGGCATAATTGCCACTCACCTTGGTTTGTCTTCCCAACTTATCCGCTTCATACCTCCACCTTCCTACCTCCCTTTGCTCCACATCCGTTACAATGTTTCCTCGCTCTTATGGAGGCTCTGACTCCTGACAAAGTCACTCCCTTTATCAGGTATCCCTGATTCATGCACCTTGTCTTCCAGCCATTCCGTCTCCAACCACCCGTTGCTCCCTATCATCGCTTTATCACGCTACCCCTCAGCTTGATAGACTTCCTTCTTTTTTTTCTCTCTCGAAGGTCTGGGCTTCGCCATTCCCTAGCAGGCTCACCGTTACAACAGGCCGAATCGAGTTCGTCATTCTACGGACTAGCTTTTCACCTCCCGTTGCTCCCCACCCCATCTCACGATGACGCAGTTACGGTCGGTTACAGGTATGGAAAGCGTTTTACCTGAAGGGGACTTCCACCCCTCTGACATTGCGCACTCTCAGGCGCACTAGCGCGGGTGGTTTATCCCCCGCATAATACCTCCACATTTTACAAAAAATTGGGAATGCTCCCCCATAATTTGCATGTATGTGTGGACGATGATGCTTTTTATCATCAAAGAAAAACATGTAAATTATAATACCGTAAAACATTGATATTGTTGGCATACAATACTCCGTTAAGTTTGATTTCTTTGCATAACGTTGGCAGTAATTAAAAATTTAAAGCATAGCAAATTACAAACGATATAGACAATAATCAATATTCTCTAACCTCGTTATATTATTGTATACTATTGAAAAATACTCCTTTCCCTTTAGCATAAGATTTATTCTATAATTATGACTAAATGTTCATCCTTCTGAAATACTTTTTGCACTAGCTGCTCCACTTCTTGCGAGGTGACTTTTTTTAGTTTTTCAGGATAGAGATCATCCTCTTCCGGCAGGTTACCGTCAAATATCTCCAGACTGATATAATACGCCTGATTTACCCTGTCCAGCCTGCGCATGCCGCGGCGGCCTAATATCGCATTAATGGCTTTTTGCACTTCTTCCTTTTCGAATTTTTTCATGCGGATATCATTGATTTCTTTTTTTATACCACTTATTGCACGGTCGATATTCTCAGGGCGGGTTCCCAAAGTGATCCGATACCAATGTGCATTGTTATATTCGGAGAAACCGGCGCCAATGCTGTAGGCAAGGCCTTGCTTTTCCCGCAAATTAAAGGCTAAACTATTCGAAAATAAATACTGCAGGATATCAAGGGCTGGCATTTCGTTTTTTTGTATTTCGCAGGTATTTCCCATAGAAATATAGGACTGTGCCTTTCCCATTTTTTTACGTATTGTTTTTCCGATATTTTCCTGAAGCGCAATATTTTTAACCGGAACATTCCAGCCCACATTTCCCCATTCACCCTCAAAATTCTGCTTTATGATATTCATCGCCTTATCCACGGAAACGTTTCCGGAGACTACCAGAATCAAATTTGCGGGATTATACATTTTCTGGTACAGAGCCTTTACATCCTCTAATGATGTTTTTTCCAGTTGATCAGGGAAACCAATCTCGCAGCCAAAACCGGTATCCTCAGCAAACAGGTTTTCGTAGAACAATCTTCGTACTTTATCCTGTATATCTGATTCTGACCTTGCGGCAAGGGAGATCACTTCTTTTTTTGCTTCCGCAAAAGGTTCCTGCGCTAACAGAGGCCGAATGACGGTTTCCGCCAGCAGTTTCATCCCCTTTTCAAAATAAAAATCGACCACTTTCAGGCGAACATACGCGAAGCGCGGGGAATTGTAGTAATCATCAAAATCTATATGTGGATTGTCATAGAGCTTAATCTCCGCCCCTATTTCTTCGTACGCCTTATTCAAGCCCTCCTTCGGGTAATTGCGTGTACCGCCCTCCAAAATCATCCTCTGTAATATTTCCGTTATGCCGTGTTTTCCTTTACCTTCTGCCATGCTTCGTTCTTTTGCCAGCAAGTGTATCCCTACTACCCTGCTGTCCTGATTATCCTTTATGACGACAGTCATTCCGTTCGGCAAGACTTCCTTATGGTAACTACTCTGCGAACGTTGTGTTGTTTCCTCGCTCGCCGCAACGGGAGGCAACATTGCCGTTATAACGGGAATTTGGTCTTTCAGGTATTTCTGACACGCTTTTTGAATGGACTGCGGGGTTACGCTCATTATCCCCTCCATATACTCCTTATAAAACGCATACCCTCCCACTGCCAGATATCCGGATTTCATCATCGCGTAATAATGCAATTTTTCCTGCAAATATATTTCCTGTATCAAACGAGACGTCAACTGGGTATTTAATTCATCAGCAGGCACAGGTTGTGACGCCATATCTCTGATCGCTTGTATAATTAAATCAATAACACGGTCAGTATCGACATTGGCAGAAAGTTCCGCCGAAATCTGCAGCGTTGAGAATTCACGATGAAAGCCCATGTCGGCGCTTATCGAATAAAGCAAATCTTTATTTTCTTCTTTATGAAACAGTTCGTCCAAAACGGAATTATCCTTCCCGCCGAGAAACTCCGTCATCATTTGCAGTGCCTGAAAATCTTCATCCGTTGGCGGTGGAAGCACATAACCCAGTGAGAGATACTGTCTTTCCTGAGAAAAATTCCCTACCGCATTTGCCCGAACAACCCTTAATTTTTTTGGAGAATCTATCTGAATGTTTTTTCTCTCCGGCAATTTTCCGGCAGGATATTTTCCATATTTTTCTTTCACCAATGCTATCATTTCCGAAGTGATAAAATCACCGATGACCATCAACGTCATATTGTTAGGGACATACCATGTTTTATAATATTCAAGCACCGCATCACGTTTTAAATGCGAAATAGTGGAAACAGTTCCAAGCACGGGACGTTCGTACGGAGTATTTGCGAAAAAGGTACGCAAATAATGATTTTGCACCTGATGCGACATGTCATTTTCACTTTTTCCTATCTCTTCTATCACAATGCCCCGTTCCTTTTCGAACTTTTCTTCAGGCAATACAGAGTTAAATAACATGTCTGCCTGGATATCCATTCCCTGAGAAATGTATTCTTTCGGCATGAGGATCATAAAATTCGTGTAGTCGGTGGTTGTGTTCGCGTTGTTGTAGCCTCCGTAAAAATCCATTTCATCGTAGAGTTGTTTCTGTGTGCGTGATTTTGTGCCGTTAAAAAGAAGATGTTCGAGAAAATGAGCGCATCCGTTGGTAGAAGCATCCTCATTCCTGCTTCCTGTCTTTACAACAGTAAATGCGGTAATCATCGGGCTGGCATGGTTTTCAACCAGTATCACCTCCATGCCATTATCGAGGTAAAACACAAAAGCATTTTGTGTATCCTGAAACATTGCAGATACTTCTTCATCAAAATCTTCAGAGTTACAATCATTTCCTCTTAATCCACACATTACTGTCAGAAGTGTAAGTATTGAGATTACAACCGTTCGAACTGTTTTTTTATATTTCATGGTATTCATAATAATTATTGATTAGTTTCATAGAATCATACTGAGTAATTAACCCATTCGCGCAGAGAGATATCTAATAATACCCTCAATTGTGGAAAGTTTCCCGTAATCGGCCTCAGGAATTTCTATACCAATCTCCTCATTAATAGCGATCAGGAATTGAAGAAAGTCATAAGAGTCGATATCCAATTCTTCACGAATATTTGCATTTTCCGGTAATTCTCCAAGATCAGCTTCGGGAGCAATTTTTGTTAAATGTTTATTGATAATTTCCCTGATATTTTTTTCCGTCATAGCATTGATACCTCCTGCAAATATCGTTTCATCGACCCTAAAAATTGCGCGCCGCGATTCCCGTCAGTCGCACGATGGTCAGCCGCCAGCGTTGCCGATAAAATTCTTCTGATTCCCAGCATCCCGTTCTCCGCCCAAGGCATTTCCGAAATCCTGCCAAAACCAACCAACGCCACCTGAGGCGGATAAATAACTCCATAGACGGTTTCCACCCCTAAATCGCCAAGACTTGTAACCGTAACCGTAGCATCTGTCATTTCCGAACTTCGAAGCCGCCCGGCACGGGTGCGTGCAATAAGATCGCTCATTGCCGCCATTAATTCATCAATGCTTTTTTTATCGACATTGTGAATCGCAGGAACAACCAATCCGCCTTGCCGAAGCGATATGGCAAATCCGATGTGTATTTCATCTTTCATCTGATGGCGCTCATCAATCCAATAACCATTCAACCCGGGAACGTCTTTAAGGGCACGTGCGACAGCTTTTAACAAAAGAACCGCAGGTAAAAGACGTTCCTTTATCGATCGTTTCTGATTTTCCGCTTCAAGCCATTGAAGCGCGCGGGTCATATCAATACGGGTTTCAAGATAATAATGCGGAATATCCCTGTTAGACCGGGACATTGCCGCCGCTATCGCCCGACGCATACCGGCCTGATATTCAACCTCTTTCGGCATCTTCGCCTTTTCCGTCACAGGTATTTTCTTTTTCAACTCTCTTTCCTTTGCCGCTTTTTCCACATCAGCGCGATTTATTATCCCATCGGCACCAGACCCTTGTATCGTACTTACATCAATGTTAAGCTCCTCAGCCAATTTCCGTGCCAATGGAGATACTTTAAAATGCTTTTTCCCTTCTAATACTTCAGGAAGTGGAGGAACAGGTTTTTCCTGAACAAGAACCTTCTCTGGTTCCAGTTTTAACGCTGTTTCTTTTTTCTCTATTACCTGTCCTTCTACAATCTTCTCCTCTTTAGTTTCCGAAGGTTCTTTCATGGAACTAATAATCGCCAGGACTGTGCCAACAGGAACATTTTTTCCCTCCGGCACAATGATCTTATCAACGACTCCTTCCTCAAATACTTCAATTTCAATAATCCCCTTGTCTGCCTCTACCACGGCAATGATATCGCCCCGTTTAATGAAATCGCCCGGTTTCACTTTCCATTCAATGAGTGTAGCTGCCTTCATATCAGCGCCCAGGCTCGGCATACAAAACTCAGCCATTTTTTCTTACCATCCTTTTCACGGTTGTTACAATTGTCTCCGTTTGCGGCAATGCGGCCTGTTCCAGATGACTTGCATAGGGCATTGGCACTTCGGCAGTGCAAATGCGCTCAACAGGACAATCCAACTCATAAAACACCCCTTCCATAATACGGGCGCTCACTTCGGCTGAAATACTCCCGCTGCGCCATCCCTCGTCTACGATAAGAGCCCGGTGTGTTTTGGCAACCGAAGAGAGATATGCCGCATCGTCCAGCGGACGCAATGTACGAAGATCAATAACCTCCGCGCTAATGCCGCTTTTTTCCAGAATATCCGCGGCATCCAATACTTTATACAGACTCGCCCCATACGTAATAATCGTTATATCATTTCCTTGTCGGCATATACGGGCATGGTCAATATCCACCGCGCCCGCGTCAACTGATAATTCTCCTTCCCTGTTATAGAGCGTGGAATTTTCAAATATAAGAACAGGATCAGGGTCCGCAAGGGCAGTCCACAACATGCCACGCGCATCTTCGAGGGTAGCGGGAGTAAGCACTTTAATGCCGGGAATATGTGCATACCACCCTTCCAGACTATGAGAATGCTGAGCTGCCAACTGTTTCCCTCCCCCTGTTGCCATGCGTATAACGAGAGGCACGTTGAATAAGCCACCGGACATGTGTAAATACGTTGCCGCGGTGTTAAGTATCTGGTCTGCAGCAAGGAGACTGAAATTTACCGTCATAATTTCAACGATGGGACGCATACCGCCAAGCGCCGCCCCTATACCGGCTCCTACAAATGTTGATTCAGATAATGGCGTATCGCGTATCCGTTCAGGGCCGAATTCCTCAAGCAAGCCTTTGCTTACGGCAAAACAACCTCCATACCGCCCAACATCTTCCCCCATCAAAAAAACCCTCTCGTCCCTGCGCATCGCTTCCCTGATAGCCTCCCTAATCGCATCTCTGTAAGTAGTTTTCACCGTTTCTCGTGTTTTCCCGTTCATGTTCTCTTTCTCTCCGAATAGACAAACCGGGTTAAATCTTCAACAGGTTCCCATGTTCCCGCTTCAGCGAACGCCACCGCATCGTTAACTTCCTTTTCCACTTTCATTTCCAATTCTTTTATGTTTTCATCATTTATCAGGCCCTGCTTTATTAAACGATGCGCAAATGTATCGATAGGATCGCGCTTTTTCCATTCTTCCACCTCTTCCTTTGTCCGGTAAAGCTGAGGATCAAACATCGAATGCGCGCGAAACCGGTACGTGCGAAATTCCAGAAAATACGGTCCTTTACCACCTCTGACATATTCAACCGCTTCTTTTGCTGCGGACTCAACAGCCAGAATATCCATCCCGTCAACAGATGCAGAGGCAACAGCGTAACTTTCCGCTTTTTTTGACAAATCCGCCACAGAATGCGAATATCTCAATGCCGTGCCCATAGCATACAGATTATTTTCACAGAAAAACAAGACAGGGAGTTTCCAGAGCGCGGCAAGGTTTAATGATTCATGAAATTCCCCTTCCGCGACAGCCCCGTCTCCGAAGAGACAACACGTAACATTCTTTTTGCCCTGCATCTTGTCTGCAAGGGCCAAACCTACCGCCACAGGAAGCCCGCATCCGACAATGGCATTTCCTCCGTAAAAACGCGTTTTCGCGTCGAACAAGTGCATAGAACCGCCGCGGCCTCTGCTGCATCCCTCCTGTTTTCCATACATTTCCGCCATAATAGCGCCGGCGCTAATTCCACGCGCCAATGCCTGCCCGTGTTCGCGATAGGTTGCAACAATCGCATCTTCCGGTTTGAGCGACTGCATTACACCGACGGCCACCGCTTCCTCTCCATTGTATAAATGCAAAAAGCCTCTGATCTTCATTGCACTGTAAAGTTCCGCCGATTTATCTTCAAAACGGCGAATAAGCAACATCTGATACAACAAATGCAAAGCGTGTTCACGACTAATTTTATCTGTTTCTTTTTGAGTTGTTTCCTGTTTATTCATGAATCAGACTCCAACGTTGAAATATCTCCCTCGGGAAGACCGAGTTCGCGTGCTTTGAGCAGTCGCCGCATAATCTTACCGCTGCGGGTCTTTGGCAGATTATTTACAAAATCAATTTGTTTCGGGGCAACGGCAGAGCCTAACTTTTTCCGCGCAAATCCCATAATATCCGGACGCAACTTTTCATCCTGTGCTATACCCGGCTTTAAACAGACAAATGCCTTAACAATCTCGCCAATTAACGGATCAGGCACCCCTATAACACCCGCTTCCGCTACTGCAGGATGTTCCATCAATACACTTTCCACCTCAAACGGCCCCACCATATGTCCTGAGGTCTTAATAATATCGTCCGCCCGTCCGACAAACCAGAAGTAACCGTCTGCGTCTCTCTTCGCAAGATCACCCGTTATATACCATCCGTCTGCAAAACACTTTTTGTATCTTTCCTCATCATGCAGATACCCTCTGAACATCGAAGGCCATCCTGTTTTGAGCGCAAGGTCGCCTTCAACTCCCGGTTTATCGGCAATTTTTACCGAATTTTTATTTGTACGTTTCACTATTGCTGCTTCTATGCCGGGCAAAGGGCGTCCCATAGATCCTGGACGAATATCCATAGAGGCATAATTTGCAATCATAATTCCGCCTGTCTCCGTCTGCCACCAGTTATCATGGATCGGCAATCCCAGTGTTTGCTGCCCCCATTTCACCACTTCCGGATTAAGGGGTTCTCCCACACTATGAATAATACGCAGGCTGCGTAAGTTATATTGCCTGAGTGGTTCTATCTCCATACGCATCAATCTCCGTAACGCTGTCGGTGCAGTGTACCATATATTTACCTTTTGTTCTTCCAGGATACGGAACCATCGTTCAGCGTCAAAATCAGCCTCGTCAATTATGCTTGTTATTCCGTGGGTTAACGGGGCAATTATTCCATACGAAGTGCCCGTCACCCAGCCGGGATCAGCAGTGCACCAGAATATATCACCGGGATGAAAATCGAGGACATATTTCCCTGTCATGTAGTGGGTAAGCACCGCTTTGTGCACATGAATTGCGCCTTTTGGCATGCCGGTAGTGCCGCTGGTAAAATGCAAAAGCGCCATATCTTCAGGATCAGTTTGCGGAATGGCAAATCGATCTGATGCATTTGCCATTTGTTTTGGCAAAGACAAAACTCCCTCATCAGCATCCTCTCCTGCATCTGCAAGAAGGATATGTTTCAGTTCAGGAAGACTTTTCCTTACATCAGAAACCTTCTGAGTGTAAAGTTTCTGAGTAGTTACCAGAACCCTTGCATCACCCTTATTAAGACGCTGTCGTATCGGTTCCGGCCCAAACGCGGAAAATAAAGGACAAAATACGCTTGCATTTTTCAATGTGCCCAGCGCCGCAATATAAAGTTCCGGTATGCGCCCTGCCAGAACAAATACGCGGTCGCCTTTTGTAACATTTAATTTTCTCAATACGTTGGCAAACTGATTGCTTTGAGAATGAAGGTTTTGATATGAATAGTCCTGAATTGTGCCATTTTTGCCAAGCCACCTGATTGCCAGATGATTGCCAAGCCGACCCACAGCATGACGCACCACTGCTTCATAGGCAATATTTATCCCTGTGTCATCAGGCAGTCCATCTATCTCATTAAGAATTGATTCCCATGAAAACGAAGCACAGGTTGTGTCATAGTCAGAAAGGTTTGGTCTGACATTCCATTGATCGAAAGATTTTTTGACTGGCTTCCCATCCATTGAATTTCTTTTAATATCAAATGTTTCTCTGTATTTTCTATTTTTATCATGAAATAAATTTCATTTCTATAGGCATTTTACTTATTTTTTCATATAACTTCCCCATATACCGTATCGGCCACCAATCGTACAAAAATATCTGGATAGGACGCCACATAGCAACCCAACCGCTAATAAGGAATCCTTCGTTAATAATTTGCATCAGCATCCCGTTCCCAAAACGATCAATAATTTCGCCTGTGCTGATACAAAAAAACAAAAACATAACACCGATTAACAAAGAAATGCGTCCCCTTTTAAGGACAAAACGCAATTCCTTGTTAAAAGTATTGAAACGATAATTAAAATAATTATGAATTGCTTCCGGCAGGATATGTATCGCTTCATCTTTTGAACTTTCAGGCAAATAAATTACCAATTTAAGCGCAGTATCAAGAGAAAATTCCCGAACGGATTCAACAATATACGCTTCGGCATCATCATCGATATCTTTTTCCCTGAAAGGGGCAGGATCAAATGTATTGAATAATTGCCTGACTTCTTTTAACTTTATTTCTATGAGAAATGAACCATTTTCACGTTTGTAGCGGGTTTCTATGTTTTTCATATATCAACTTATCCTAAGGTTCTATCCTGGTGCCAAGCATTTTCAAATATTTTTGAAGCCATTCCGGATGTGCAGGCCATGCCGGAGCAGTAACCATATTACCTTCGGCATACGCATTTTCCATCCCGATTTTCACATACTTCCCTCCGGCTGTGACAATATCCGGCTCAACTGCCGGATATGCGGAACATGATCTTCCTTTCACAACACCTGCGGCTATTAACACCTGAATGCCATGACAAATCGCAGCAATCGGTTTGTTTTTATCTGCAAAATGTCTGACACAATCGATCACCTTTTCATTCAGCCTGATATATTCAGGGGCTCGTCCTCCGGGTATGACTAACGCGTCATAGTCCTCCGCCTTTATCCGGTCAAAATTCGCATTGAGCACAAAATTATGCCCCGGTTTCTCGCTATAGGTTTGATCCCCTTCGAAATCGTGAATTGCGGTACGCACAATATCCCCCTCCTTTTTCCCCGGACACACCGCATGAACAATATGCCCTACCATCTTCAATGCCTGAAAAGGAACCATTGCTTCATAATCCTCGACAAAATCTCCAACGATCATTAATATTTTCTTCACACTCATTTTGATCCGTTTCCCGATGTAATACATTAAATTATTTACTATCACATTTAAAGTCATTATTTTTATAAAAGAGCGGTATTTCTCGCAAATTCTACAAATAAATCTATCGCCTTATGCTGTTTTTTGGCAAAGCCATTCCCTCCCCATCTCCAGGGCACATCGTTTTCAAGGTCATGTGTATCAGAAACAATAAGCATGCATATCGCAGGTATTTTATGATATCCGGCAACAGTCAGCAAAGCAGACGCCTCCATATCCACACCGATAATGCCCCTTTTTCTCCAGGAAAGTTCTTTTGTTTTTGTTTGTCTGAATACCGCGTCAGTGCTGACCGTCTTTCCAAAAACGACATTACTTATTCCCGTTTTGGAAAGATAGTCTTTCAATTCACACAGCAAATCATCATGAGGATAAGCATTAATTTCAGATGTTGCATAATGATGGGAAGCGCCTTCTTCCCTGACAATTTCTGTCGGAATTACAATATCACCCACTTCCAATTCTTTTCCCACCCCCCCGCACAGTCCAAATACAAAAAGACACCTGCATCCCAATACCACCGCTATTTCAAGTGCGCATACGGCAGCAGGAGCGCCGAATCCTCCTTGTATAAAAGAAACAGCATTTTTGCCTTCAGCAGTATATATATCGGGTTTTGCAAAAAACCCCGGCAGCGTAAAAACACCTTTTTTAGCCTTAAATTTCTTCCTTACAAAAGGAATGCCTGCGTCCGTTTCAAACAATACCAATCGTTCCGCAATTTTCGCAGAGTTCCTCAGATCAACAGGCCAATTGCTCAAACAGTCAGCGGGTGAAATCACACAACGTGAATCATCGCTCTTGTCAAACCAATCTCCTGCAAAACTTTCTCCTGCCATATTTTTTCCGATAGAAAAGCATTGTAAATAAGGCGTTATTCAAAAATACTTTTTACCAATGGGTCTATTTTAAAAAGAGGTCTTTTTAATTCTCTTCGAATGCCATTGATGGTATTCACCGGCCACTTTTTTTGAATGCTGTTTACCAGCCATTTGGGAATCAAGCCTTTCGGGTCTGCTAATATTTCAATCGTAAGATGTGTTTTCATATCATTTTCAACGGATTTCAGCACATATCTGCCATGCTTTAATTCTCCGCGAACAATTGTTTTTGTCCGTGGCACTTCCGAATCTCCGGCAGAACTAAGATTAATAATTACCGTTTTCTTATCATCCAACTGCACTGCTTCGGCAAGAAAGATAAATTCTCTCTGTGCCACAGGCCAGGGGGGAACCGTGCGGTGATATTCGATTCGCTTTTTGGGAGAATATTCCTTTATTATCTTTGACTCCGCAAGGTAGTGCACCCATTCCGTTTTCCTCTCCATATCACAAAGAACCGTCATTACCTTGACAACCGGTGCATCGATTACGGCAGTTCCCTTAAAAGCAACAACAGGATAATCCTTTATAATTCCTTTGTATACCTGAACTCCGTCTTTTTCTGAAAATATCTTCCATTCAATGCCTAAACCCTGAATATCCGCAGCAACTCCATTGATTAAGAGACCGAAAACAACAATGATTATAAAGATATTTATCCAGCGCTTCATAGCCAGGTCTTCCCATAACTGTACAATACAAGCATCATCTTATTAGTAATATAATACATAATATTAAAAACATCCACCTTGTTTTCACCATGCCACTCTTTATATCGGAAGCATTCCCAGATTTTTGCAAATCCATCATTCTTGTTATGAGAAGCGAAGCTTCTCAAGCAATTACGTTCCAAAGCCGGAGGGGAGCATTCCCGATTTTTTGCAACCGTTTATGGGATCGGTGTGGGTAGGGTGGATAAAGGCGCTGGTTTTTGCGCCGTATCCACCAGCGATTATCGCATGAATGGTGGATTCGCTCCGCTTAATTCACCCTACAAGGCTCCGCTCAGCATGACATGCTTTTTTATAGATAACATTCACGGTCACCCTGAGCCCTTCGCTTATGTCATGCTGAGCGGAGTCGAAGCATCTTTTACCGCTCAGGATAAACTCCGTCGAAGGGCTGCGTTTTCCTGTAAATTGAAGATGTTTTCATATCCGGCATGATATACGGCAGTCGATTTTCACAAAAAATCGGGAATGCTCCCAGCCGGAGCTTTGGAACGAGCCGTGGTTTCTTTTTTTGCGCTGTCAGGAGTTTCCTCCCGACAGCAATCTACGCCGTATCAAGGCGGCAGGAGGCAATTCCTTCCGCCGCTGTTCTCAATTTTCGAAAATCAGATTTGTTGTAACACTTTAGTTTTTTGAAAAATTGCCCATGTCTTAACCCCATGCTTCAGCATGGGGTTAAGGGGAGAAATAATCATGGGCTTCAGCCCTGAGGTAAAGTCAGCCCAATATCTTTTACTGTACCAGGTTGTAGAGACAGGTTTCAAACCTGTCTCTACCAAAGCCGGTGTATTTATTGTGGATATCTCCGCACTAAAGTGCGGAGTTAATGGAGGTAAAATTTGCTCCATGCTCCAATATTAGAGGCGCCTTATAAAATAAGGGAAACCGATGTCTTTTTCAAAAAGCTAAAGTGTTACGATTTGTTTGACTATATCTTTCACAGAAAAGATTTATTATAATTAGCATAAAGGAGAATATAGCATTATTGTTATTTTATTGTCACAGCGCCAATAATATCGAGGCAACGTTTATATGGGCAGACAAGAAGTCAATCCTCTGAAGGAAGCGGAACAACTCCGTTTATTTGAAAAATCATTGCTCAGGGATGTGCAGGCCATTGAGCATATGATTGCCAAAGGCATGTTTGAAAAAGATGTTCGCAGAATCGGCGCAGAGCAGGAAATTTTTCTTGTCGACCGTTTTTGCAGACCAGTTCCGCTCGCTATTGAGTTTCTGGAACAAATAAACGATCCGCACTTTACCACCGAATTGGCAAAATTCAACCTCGAAATCAATTTAGACCCGATTCCGTTTACAGGCAATTGCTTCAGTAAAATGGAAAACCAACTTTCGGAATTGCTGAATAAGGCGCGTGGAATTGCGCATAAAAACAATGCAGATATCATCCTTATCGGAATTCTTCCCACCCTTCGAAAATCAGATCTTGAAATCGACAACATGACTCCCAAACCACGCTATTACGCATTAAATGAGGCCACCTCAAAATTGCGCGGAGACGACTATGAAATATTTCTCGCGGGCACAGATGAACTTCACATCAAACATGATTCTGTAATGCTGGAGGCATGCACCACGAGTTTTCAGGTACATTTCCAGGTTATTCCCGATGAATTTGCAAAGTTATACAATATTGCCCAATTCCTGACAGCGCCTGTTCTTGCAATTGCGACAAATTCACCCTTATTGTTCGGTAAACGTCTATGGCATGAAACGCGCATTGCCGTTTTCCAGCAATCGATAGATACCCGTCATCCTGATTCTTACATAAGAGAAAGCATGCCCAGGGTTATTTTTGGCAACAAATGGGTAGAGCGCTCGGTAATGGAAATTATTCACGAAGATATCGCCCGGTTTCGTGTCCTGGTAAGCACTGATATCGAAGATGACCCCTTTGAAGTTTTAAAACAGGGGCGGCCTCCTCACCTCAAAGCGTTGCAACTTCACAATGGCACAATATATCGCTGGAATCGTCCCTGTTACGGAATTACCAATGGAAAGGCACATCTTCGCATTGAAAACAGAGTCTTGCCATCAGGACCGACTATTATTGATGAAATAGCAAATGCCGCATTTTGGTTTGGGCTTATGAAGGGAGTTTCTGAGGAATTTAACGACATCACAAAAATAATAAAATTTGATGATGTAAAAGGGAATTTCGAGGCCGCTTCGCGTCAGGGACTTAATGCGCAGTTTTCCTGGCTTAATGGAAAAACCATTTCCGCCCACGACCTTATCAATCAACAATTGCTGCCTCTGGCACGTCAGGGATTAAAAGAAGGAAATATTGATGCCAATGATATTGACCGTTATCTTGATGTCATCGAATCACGTGTTCGCTCACGAAAAACCGGCTCTCAGTGGCTCCTTCATTCTTACAACGATATGAAAGAAAAAGGCACGATGGACGAATCTCTCAGCTCACTCACGGCAACAACTGTCACAAAGCAGCAAAACGGTCAGCCCATTCATGAATGGGCATTCGCTCAGTTGGATAAATCAAACGGACTGAAAATACATAACTATCTCCGGGTGGAGCAATACATGACCACCGACGTGTACACAATACGCGAGGATGATGTCATCGATCTTGTAATGTGTTTAATGGAATGGCAGCACATACGTCACGTTCCCGTAGAAGATGAACACCACCGGCTGGTGGGAATGGTTTCCTTTCATTCACTCCTTCAACTGCTGAAAGAAAATCTTTCCGGCAAGGATATAACATCAATACCCGTAAGTTCGGTTATGGAAAAGGATGTGATTGCGGTTGAACCGGAAACACCCACAATTGACGCCATAAATCTCATGAGAGAAAAAGGAGTTTCCAGCCTTCCCGTTGTGAAAAACGGGCAAATTGTGGGAATCATCACCGAACGTGATTTTATTACTATCGCAAAACAATTGCTCGAAGAAAAATTACGAAAATAAATATGTGTATAAAAACTAACGAATGAAGTAAAAATATTGCATTTGTTATCTATTCATTTGGTTTTTGTGCTTAACCGATTCACGACATACTTATGGGAAAATTAACCATTGCCGCAATTCAGATGTGCTCCGGTTACGATCGCAATAAGAACATGGACACAGCGCGTGTTCTTATGGAAAACGCCGTGCAAAAGGGAGCTCAGTTGATCGCACTTCCTGAGAATTTTTCATTTATCGGACAGGAAAGAGACAATATAACCTTCGCGGAAGACAGAGAAACCGGAGAGATTGTCAAGTTTCTCAAATCATTTTCTTCGAAACATGGGGTGGCGGTAGTCGGCGGAAGCATTCCATTAAAATCCGCAAACAAACTGAAGTGTACGAATACGTGTCTGGTATTTGATCAGTCCGGACATATAGCAGGGAGCTATGATAAAATCCATCTGTTTGATTTTCATCCCGATGACAAAACCATATACAGTGAGTCACATTACGCCGAACCTGGCAGGCGAATTGCAACCGTAAAACTTTTTGGACACACCCTGGGATTAAACATTTGCTATGATTTACGATTCCCGGAACTCTCCCGCACACTGATGTTGCAGGGAATGGATATCTTGTTTGTTCCTGCTGCATTTACTATGGAAACAGGAAGGGACCATTGGGAAATTCTTCTGCGCGCACGAGCCATTGAAAATCAATGTTATGTGGCAGCGCCCGCCCAATACGGACGGCATAACGAAGAACGTGTCAGTTACGGAAGAACGATGATTATTGATCCCTGGGGCCGGATCATGGCGCAATGTCAGGACAAGGAAGACGCAATTGTTTGTGATATTGATTTTGATTTTCTTGACAAAGTAAGAAAACGACTCCCCTCTTTACAGCATATCCGCAGGGAGTTATTTTTTCCTGCCAACAGATGATAACGGCGTTGGACAAATGTATCATCTAAAAAACTACCCGGCATAATGAGATATATTTCAGAATGATACCCTTTTTTGCACCGTTAGATTGAAATACTATATAGTCAAACAAATCTGGTTTTCGATTAGTCTTTTAATGCTCCGACTCCGCTCAGCATGACGAAACGGGAGCATTCCCGATTTTTTGTAAATCAAAATAAAGCCGACCATAAAGGATCGGCGCTACCATGCAATATGTGTCGTAGCGCGGGTGGTATTCTCCCCCGCATAATACCTCCACATTTTACAAAAAATTGGGAATGCTCCCTGACGAAACTGTCATCCTGAGCACATTCGCACACTCAGTGTAAACTCCGTCGAAGGGTTGTGTTCCTAAGTAAAAACTTATTTGATATTTCGAAAATCAGATTTGTTTGACTATAAATATGGGTTTATGATATCTGCCTGAAGCCCTTCGCTTGGGTCATTAATACAGAAAAATTGCCAATTGCCGGTGGTATTCTGTTTATTAAGTTCCTGTTTCAACCAATCAATGCTTTCGCTTTTAATACGTTGAAAGCTAAAAACTTTTTTTTGTGTTTTGCTCACATAAAAATCTCTATCGTCTCTTATGAAATCATTCTTTTCCAAGAGTTTTTGTTTATTGGGATCCACCAAATCATACTCTATCAATAAAAAATCTCCTTTTTAAATAACCTCATTCCTCATATTGCTGCTATATAATCACTTCATACCGAAATCTGTAGAAATAAAGGGACATTCTCTAACAGTATGCCTCAGATATTGGTAAAATATTTTTGTATAAAGGAAATCCTTTCTTCCAAAGTATTCAGCTCTTTATAATGTTGCTCAACCAATTTCAGGCGCGGCAATAACCCCTTTTGATTAGCGATCTGGATGTTGAGTCCTGGACGCGCATTCAATTCCAAGAGCATCGGCCCCTTGTTTCTGTCAATAACAATATCAACGCCCTGATATCCCAACCCTGAAAGTTCATAGCACCGCGCGGCTAAATTCAGCAAGTTCTGCCAGTTTGGCAAACATATACCGGATATCTCCACTCCCGTATCGGGATGTTCCGTAATAACATCATTGAACCATACGCCATTCGTGGTTATACCTGTTGCTATATTGATGCCCACACCTATTGCTCCCTGATGCAGATTTGCTTTGCCATTAGATAAATGTGTTGGCAGGCGCATCATTGACATAATGGGCACTCCGAGAAAAACAATAATGCGAATGTCAGGCATTCCCTGATAGGTAAGGTCCTTAAAAAAGGGGTCAAGCTGTACCGTGTATTCAACAAGCACCTTGTCCGGATGCCCTCCCAAACTGAATACGCCGCTGAGAATCTCTAAGATATGGTTTTCAAGGGCTTCTTCGCTTATTATCATCCTGCTGAGGGTTCTGTATCCCCTTTTCGAATGACCATTGATAATTAAAACTCCATTTCCGCCGGTACCCTGAGCAGGTTTAACAACAAAGGTAGCATGTTTTTTCAGAATAGAATGAATATCCTGAGCCTGATGATTTATCGTAACAACAGTATATAATTCCGGCACATTAATGCCCGCTTTTATAGCAAGCATCTTGGTAAGATATTTATCGTCCACAAGAGGATATAAGTGGCGGGGATTATACTTCGATACGTAGTCAAGATTACGACGATTAATTCCGACTATGCCTACTTTTCTGAATTGTCTTATAAGATGGGGAAACATTATTGCATTTTACTCAACTCTTTAAAACGGAACAACTCAAAGAGTCTGTATCCTTTATATCGGCCTAAAAGCATGGTAATTGCCAAGATCAGTAAAAGTAACTCGGGATATATGAATATCAGGTGTCTGCTATATTTATTAAACATGAAAAAGTATACAATAGACGCGGCAATGATGCTTCCGATGCATTGATGCAAGGCGGCTTTCGACCCGCGCTCCTCCAGGGTAATGGTCATTCGCTCTATGGTCATCGTTAAAATAACTATTGGGAATATGGATATTGAAAGTCCCACCTCGAGATTAAGTTTATAGAATATAATATTGAATATCCCGATAAATATAATAATGATAATAAGTAAAGATGCGAGACGGGATACCATTAAAAGTCTGAAATTCTCGAGATACAAACGCGCAGCCATTCCAAGGGCAACTAATATACTGAATAAGATAATTCCCAAAATTAAGTGTGTTTCCCTGAAAGACAGCGCGATAAGCACAGGCATAAAAGTGCCAAATGTTTCAAGGCCGATAACATTCCGCAAGATAACCAAAAATAAAACACCTATCGGAATAAGCAGCAATAAATGATACACTGCCTGAAAGGGAAGGGGCAGGCTGAATAAAGAAAAATCCAATAAACGGGGACTTATCGTCTCTGCCCTTTTCATAGCGGCATTTATTGCCTTTTCTTCCTGAAGACCCACTGAAATATTTGTTTTCAGGTTTTTCCCGCCGCTTAAATGCACCAGCGGTTCTGTGCCTCTCCACCATGCAAGGTAACTGCCTGAGATTGATGCTGTTCCCGAAAACGGATTATACACCAGCCACTTTCCATTAATATAAACTTCTATACATTTTTCTATCTGCGCATCATTTGTTCTTGTTTTAACCTTAATGCCGTTTACCACCCGCGCCGGAATATCTGCAAGGGCAAGCAATTGAACCGCCAATTCTACTTTTTTATCGGCAGAGATTTCATTGTCCAGAAGAATCGCAACGTTTTCATCCGGCGGCTGGGCATTCAGGCGCTTGAATAATTTCATCACAAAAGAATCGATATCAGCAGATTTTTCCCGTACTTCCGCAAGAAGCGTATTCGCCGCAGACCGGTAGGGTTCCAAAAATTCAGGAACCTCCAGTTCATAAGGCAGAACACTATCCGGAGGGCTTTTTACCTTTACTTTATTCACCCGGAAACGATAAAGAAGAACCTGCCGTTTGCTCGCTTCGTTAATAGCCCATACAACGTTTCGATTAATGTTATCCGTCAAAGTTGTCACGCCATAGGACTTTGAAATAAAATTTTCGGAAGAAATAATGAAGTTTCTTGAATATCCGGGTAAAAATAACTTCACTTTTACCGGTTCATTTTGTGCGTCAAAAGAAATATGGACTTCGATATCCCAAACATTAACCTTTTCCTCCGGGGTCACGGGAAAACCCAATACAAGATATTTATAGGCGAACAAACCACAACTTATGATGCACAGGGCGAAGAGAAAAAAATAAAAATGTGTTCTATTCATCTGCCGAAACACTCTCGCATTTTGGTTCTGTAAAATAGTTGAGAGACACATCTATTAAAAAATCATCTAACAAAAAATTTCTCCCTATAAGCATCTGATATAATAAGTCGGTACGGTTTGAAAGATTTACCTCCACTTCCTTATAAATATCTCCCATGCATATGCCAAGTTTAATAACGGGACGTTTTTCAGAAGGCATGCCAACACGTTTTAGTGTTGCAGTGCGTATGACCCGTTCCTCAATACTTAACTTTTCCTCTTTATCATTAACCAAATCAAATTTTACCCACTTTTCACCATCACGATCAAATAACTTATAATTAGGGGCATTAATGGAACAGGTTTTTGCGCCGGTATCAATCTTTGTTTTTAAGAAAAAGTTCCCGGGAAAAATACGAACCTTCTCTATTCTCCCTATAATCTCTTTACTTTTTGCCTCTGCTGTCGAATTATATAAAAAAATCAAAAACAAACTGAAGAGTACAAAAATAGTCTTAGTTTGAAAGAATAGTGTGTGTAAATAAAATCTCTGTAACATTCTGGTATCATATACCTTACAAAAACATACAGCCGGAAACAGGGATTTTCCCATAGAAACAATGCCTCCCAAGCAAATAAATATAAACATAAAAAAATGACATGTCTAAGAACATTATACCATAAAGAGATACACCGAAAATTATCCCTCAAAGTACCTTAAATTACAACAATAATCATTGTAACACAAAATTATTCAATTTTTTGGAAATTCATTATTTTTCATAGAGCACAAACATAGTTATAATGCAAAAATATCTTCTCTCCATAGCGACATACGTTTAACATACATGTAATAAGAATACACCTTTATCAAATACTTTTTATCCCCGTGCAACATCATCAACCGGCCGGTAACCGATCATTTTCTTTGTATACCCAATATCCCAGCGCATTCCTGCATTGGCAGACATGCCGTTAAGCACTGTAAAATTATCAGATATTTCCGCCTCGATACAGCAATCCATAAGCTGACAAAAATCACGGTTTGAAAGCCACATAAGACGAAACCATTCTTCGCATCCTTCAAAAATATCCTCTGGACGATTTTCTCCCTGCAACATCCACCCGATGCGCAGGGCAATCACCGTCATGTCATATATTTCCGCATAACATTTTCCCAATCGCTCAATCATGAGTTTGGCAGAACCGTAGGGTGTGCTGTCATGATTTTTACCCTGCATAGTATAGTGTGTGCCGGGAAGAGGCGGCATGTCTGTGGTGATTAATGCCGGCATCTTCATATCCTTATAACCACCCATTACATGGTTTGAGCTTGCAAATATTATCCTTTTGACTTTTTTCATACAGGAGGCATGAAATACATTGATAGCAGCATCTATATTCGGGCGCGCCAATTCATCCCAACTTTTGTTCGGATCGGGATCGGCCGCAAAGTGTACTACGACATCTGCTCCCTGGAACAATCTTACCCATTCTTCATCCCACACACTCAGATCTGCCGTCATAATCTCCCTGTCTTTTCGGTGGTTAATGTCAATTAATCGCAATGAGTAACGACCCTGCAAATGTTTTCTGAGTTTTGCCCCCAGATTCCCGCTTGCTCCGGTAATGAGTATTGTTCTTACCATAATAATAAAACGACACTTTCTGCTTTTCTATGAAATATGTAAGAGGGAAAAGGTTATGCACGTGGGAAAAATGAAATGATATCGGGAAGATCGCTTGTACGCATGTATACTATTGTCCATGAAACAATACTATCTGCATTTCTCTATCCATAGTATTTTATTTACTGATATTCATCAAAATCCGAACGAGTCGGAAGAAACACGAAAAGAAAGCAAAAAATTATAAGGCAAACCTGCCTGCTGTCAGGCAGGGCTTCAGCCTTCCGAAAACAAACCTTGGGGTTCACCCCTTTATGCCGCCGGTCAAATATCAGGAAAGTGTTTTGCCGATAAATACCAGGACAAATAAAGCAACCGTTTCAATAACGCCAAGAGCCATAAGATAGTTACCGAATCCCTGTCCTGTTTCCGCCAGCGCATCAGATGCTCCTGCACCTGCACGACCCTGCATCCAGGCAGAAAGTCCTAATGCAAAACCACCCATGAATCCGGCGCCCAGCAATGCGGGAAAAGAAACGCCTGATACAGCGGCCTTCATTATATTTCCCATTAAAATCATTCCGTAAATAGTTTGAGATAATGGCGCCCCGACAAATGCAACCAGCATAAACGGAGCAGACTTGTTCTGAGCATAACACTTTTTCCATCCGCCGATAGCCGCTGACGCCGCCGCTCCTGTGCCAAGACAGGAACCCATTGCCGACATTACCAGCGCAGCCACGGCCCCCAATTTACCAATAGAAATAATCGTTTTCGGATCTACTGCCATACGCACTCCTTTCTTGTCTGTTTATTCAAAACTTCCGTATTTTATTTTTTTTGTTTTTTTGAAAACGGATTAAAGGGAATGCCTTTCCATTGCACCCCTACGTGACCGGAAAATTCCAATGTATTCAATCGCACGCCATGCACAAGAATACCCAACGCCATAAGCGCTATATTCAAACCATGTCCCAGAAAAAGTATCAATGCCGCAATTAATCCGGCAAAGATACTATTAATTCCCTTTTCCAGCGCCATTTCGTTAAAACTCATCGCCACGGCAAGTGAAGCGCTGCCAACGGCAAAAAGACGTATGTAAGAAACAACATCAACAAAATTGCTGATTACGTTCAGGGGAAACATCATAAGATCCGGCCAGTCATTCTTTATCTGCCTGGGAGTGGTCATGAATAAAACAACGCAACCCAATGCCACAAACAATAGATAATACCCCCACGCGGGAAACGTTGCGTCAAGGATCATTGCACGCGCGGTAATATACATCATCCACGTCATGCATATCCAGCCGAATTGCGCGATAGCCTTCAGGCTGTTCATCATTCGTATCGCATTCCATGCGTGAGCAACCGTCAGGTGAATTGAACCGATCAGGAAACAAAGATGCATTATGTTCTTTTCATTATTAAGCCAATCCACGCGCAATGCCTTGAACGGCGCAGGAATATTGCTTAAACCGAAATAAACTCCCGTTAATACTCCCCACACTATCGTACATACGCTGAGGATGCCAAGTAAGATAAAAGGCGCTGCCGGCGCTTTTGAAAATATCTTTCTTGATATTATTGTTATTAACAAAAAGAAGGCGCCGTATCCCGCATCTCCGATCAATATCGCGGAAAATACACTGAAAAAAATCAGAAAAACACCACTGATATCCTTTTCTGTATAACCGGGAAGGATATTGATCATGTCGAATATCGATTTGATAGGCTCCACCCACTTTGGATTGCGTATAAGGGTAGGCACTTCATCTTCCCCGGACGGATCGGCAACCACTACCCCGCATCCTTTCAGTGAGGAGACATTCAGAATTTTATCCACTGCATCCGCAGGACAAAATCCCTTAAGATAAAGAATATTTTCAGCGCTCCCCATGCCGGCTTTCACTTCCAGGAACCTGATCCTTTCTTTTGTTCTCAAAAGAGCTTCGTTTATCACATCCTTTTCGCCGCTTAAAAGGTCGAATTCCCCGGAGACCGATTTCATCTCTTTTTCAGCATTAACAATACCTGTTTCTATTTCCGCCAGTGATTGCCCCGGAATCTGAAACTCTTCATAATCATCACATTGAAAGTCTTTACGGCCTATAAATGCAAAATAATTATAACTCTTGTCAGTATTAATCATGAACAGCATGCAGCCATCAGGAGCCGTAACAGGTTGATGCAAAGGAGAACGGTAAAGCCGGACGGTTATCCCATTTTTTGCCAGTAATAAAAATTGTTCCGGATCAAAGTTTCCATAAGGCTGTATCCGCTGTTTTTCATAGGTCAACTTTTCACATACCTCTTCCAGTTCCTTCCTGCGCTGGGCAAGTTTCTCCATTTTTCCCAATGTAACATCTGCCGCGTCACCAGAAGTCTTTCCCGCCGGACTAATCGGCAATGCATCATATGCTTTCTGCAATCTATCGTAATATTCCTTTTCCTTTTCCAGTTCATCGCAGATTGGCGGCTTGCTATGAGTAACATGCAATACTCCCATCTCATGCAATGCCTGAAGCACATCTTCCTGGCCCTCTTTCAGGCACAAGAGAATAATTTTCTTCATTGGTATTATCATGAGCCTGTCTTTACCTCCTGGAATTTCCCTTTGGCTATTTTTGCCCTTACTACTGCCGCCGTTTGTTCGTCCGCAAGATATATTCTTATTTGCCTGATATTTTCAGCACACTCAGGAATTTTTACTTTTTCAAAAAGATTAACACGCTGTGAAGTCACACGAAGCTCTTCTGACAGGAGTTCTCTCTGCCGTTCGTAGATAGTAAGTTCTATACGAATTTTCAGCAACCGTTCCATCACCGCAATTCCATCGTCAACCCATGGAGGAGTGGCAAAATAATCTACAGGACTTCGCTCATATTCAACAGAGTCAAATACGGGAATGTTTACTCCTGCGATGTTACCGATACTCCGCTTTACGTCTTTTACTTTTATATAAGAGCCGATGTCAACATCTTCAGAAAACAAACGTATCCACGCGTTCAGACCTTCCCATATCTGATTCTCCTCTTTCTTTTTTTCCGATATAAGATGGTCAATCTTCCTCACCTCAATCTGAAGCTGCATTTTTTTCAGTTCCAGGGTAGGAAGATAACGTTTATAGCGGCGCAACGCATCTCGCTGTGCCTTTAGTTCGTTTTTTGTAAATTTTACCTTTGGCATATTAATTAAAAAAAGGTGTCGGGTAAGAAACCCGACCTACATCTAAGTTTAGGAAATTCAAGGCGATACCGTAGCGCGGGGGTTTATCCCCCGCTGGGCGCGCATTCCCCGCAATTGCCGGCCATAAAGGCCGGCGCTACAAGTCGCAGAAGGCCTAATTAATAAAATTTCTAACGTTTAGGAATTTCAATCTTTGTAGGGTGGGCATCGCCCACCGTCTCACGCTGTTTACCTTATATTTTGGTGGGCAATGCCCACCCTACTCTGTTAAAAGCAGCCGAATGCCTAATTAAATGCCTAGGATTTTCATACTTTTATTAGTAAACACACCCCTCCCTGCCGGACAGGCAGGCCTGCCCCTCTCAAGAGGGGAATTATGAAAATCCCCTCCCGGGAGGGGATTTTGGCTTGCCCGCCTGTGGTGGGGGTGGGCAAATAAAAGTCGTTGGGGTTTTAAAAGAAAAAACCCAGTCTAATTAAAGGTTTATTATAAAGTACCATTGGATGCAGCAGCAGGCCAGAATTTTTCAATCAGTTTTGTCGGAATCCCCGTCTCCGCGGGCTGAAAACAATCGGCAAGTATTTGCCATCCTAAATTCAGCGCCTGTTCCAGCGGAATATTTACATTCAAATCCATCATCTCACGTTCGAAACGTTCCCCGTATTTTAATAATTTGTTGTCCCATGCGCTCATCCGGAAGCCCATGGACTGTTTTTCAATGCTTTCCTTATACAAAGCATAAAGTTGTATCATCGAATCCATAATAGCGCGATGATCTTCACGTGTCCTGTTATTCACTTGTTGTTTAAGCCTGCTTAGCGAACCGAAAGGCTCAATCCTTCCGTTTCTCAGATAAAATTGACCTTCAGTAATGTAACCGGTATTGTCAGGTATCGGATGCGTAACGTCGTCACCGGGCATAGTTGTTACTGCAAGAACAGTAATTGACCCCGCGCCCTCGAAATCAACGGCCTTTTCATAACGTGATGCAAGCTGGCTGTAAAGATCACCGGGATAGCCCCTGTTTGACGGTATCTGTTCCATTGTATTTGCGATTTCTTTAATTGAATCGGCAAAATTTGTCATGTCCGTCAGCAACACCAGGACGCGTTTTCCCTGCAATGCAAACTGTTCTGCAACCGCAAGACTCAAATCAGGCACAAGGATACATTCCACCGTAGGGTCTGCCGCAGTGTGAATAAAAAGTATCGATCGCGTAATAGCGCCATTTTTCTCAAGAATATTTCTAAAGAAAAGATAATCATCGTGCTTCAGGCCCATTCCGCCAAGAATAATGATGTCTACTTTTGCCTGCAGCGCAATCCTTGCAAGCAAAGCATTGTATGGCTCGCCGGCAATGGAAAATATCGGAAGTTTCTGAGACTCTACCAGGGTATTAAATACGTCAATCATGGGGATTCCCGTTTGTATCATATTTCTGGGAATCACACGTTTTACGGGATTTACCGAAGGCCCGCCAATATCTATCATATTTTCAGTAATTGACGGCCCGTTGTCACGAGGTTCGCCGCTGCCGGTAAAAATGCGCCCGAGCATTGATTTTGAAAACGGCGTTTTCATTGAATGCCCCAAAAAACGAATCTCGGCGTTTGTGGATATCCCCTTCGTTCCTGCCAGCACCTGCAGCGACACCCGATCTCCTTCAAGCCTGATAACCTGGGCAAGAGAACTGCCCTCCCTGGATGTTATTTTTGCCAGCTCCCCATAAGCAACCTCATCGGCAATAACGGTAATGACATTTCCTGCGATTTGCTCGATTTTATTGTATATTCTGCGCACTCTCCGCAACCTCCCCGATCATTTTGTCCAATTGTGCTTCTATCCCCTTAAACTCAAACGACCCCATATCAACATAATTCCAGTCTTTTGTCCTCTGTGTTAACGTTTGGAAAAAAGCCCTTGCCTTGTCTTTACTATCAAACGTCATTTTCGTCTCAAGTATTTTAATAATTTTGTCAAATGTATATCTTTGTCTTTCCGCAGAAACAGAACTGTCAACAGAATGAAATGCGTTTTGCTGCATATAGGTCGAATCAAGATACTCGCCTTTCAGATACGTAATAAAATCATCGATCGACGTGCCTTCTTCGCCGACCACCTTCATCATCTGTGCGACGTCATTCCCGTCCCTGAGGGTTTTTTGCGCAAGTTGCAAATCTTCCGGTTTTACAATACTGCAATACTTGCTCCAGCTATCGAGAGGATGAATGGCGGGATATCTTCTTGCGTCCGAGCGTTCTCTTGATAATCCATGAAATGCTCCAACAACCTTGAGAGTCGCCTGGGTAACCGGTTCATCAAAGTTCCCTCCTGCGGGGCTTACCGTGCCGCCAATGGTAACTGATCCCATTGAACCGTCATACAGTTTCACAATTGCGGCACGTTCATAAAACGCCGCAATAACAGATTCGAGATACGCGGGATACGCCTCATCACCGGGTATTTCCTCAAGGCGCCCCGATACCTCGCGAAGAGCCTGCGCCCATCGGGAAGTGGAATCCGCCAGCAGCAACACATGCAATCCCATTTGCCGGTAATATTCGGCAATTGTCACCGCGGTATAAACCGATGCCTCACGCGCTGCCACCGGCATGGAACTGGTATTGCAGATAATCACTGTTCGTTCCATGAGACTTTTTCCCGTTCGCGGATCGGTAAGTTCAGGGAATTCACGGAGTGTTTCCACCACCTCACCCGCCCTTTCACCGCAAGCGGCAACAACAACAATATCAACATCTGCGTTCCTGCTGATAAGTTGCTGCAATACAGTCTTTCCTGCGCCGAAAGGACCGGGAACGCAAAATGTTCCTCCCTTTGCAACCGGGAAAAAAGTATCGAAAATTCTGATCTTTGTCATAAGAGTTTCAGATGGCATAAGCCGTTCACTGTAGCATTTCAGCGGTATTTTAACCGGCCATTTCTGGATCATGGAAACCTTGACAATGGAACCTTTTTTATCCTTGAGTTCCGCAATAACTTCATCCACCCTATATGAACCGGGTTTTGCAATCCGCTCAACGCTATATCTTCCCTTTAATGAAAAGGGAACCATAATACGATGGGTAAAAATTCCTTCAGGTACGGTGCCAATCGTGTCTCCAGACCTCAATGTATCATCTTTTTTTGCAACAGGGGTAAATTCCCATTTTTTATCTCTCGGAAGGGCGTCAAGATACACACCGCGCTTTAAAAAGAAACCGCATTGTTTGGCAAGTTCGGGAAGAGGGTTTTGAAGTCCATCGAATATCTGTGTTAACAAACCTGGCCCCAGCTCCACCGCCAGCAGTTCACCGGTAAAATCAACATGCCCCCTCACTTTCAGCCATCTTGGTTCTTCCAGAATCTGCAAATCCGCATAGCGCCCCCGTATACGTATCACCTCCGCCTTCAGCCGTGCGTCTCCCAGAACTACATAAGCCACCTCATTTTGTCTCACCGTTCCGTAAAATTCCACGGTCAACATATTGCCATTTATCCCAACAATTCTCCCGCAATGGCAATTTACGCTTTCAATACTTCCGCATTTACATCCCATAGCATATTTCCTTAGATTTTCTCTCGAAGAGTTTTTCTACTACGTCACGCCCCTTTTCATCATTAAGTGATTTCCACCTCATTATCAATTTCAGCTTCAGCACAAACGAAAAAATTGAGGACATGCCGAAAAAATCAGCGCTTGCCAATTCATCGAGAACTCTCCATCGATATTTGTCCAAAGCAAGCTCTTTTTCGAGGGGATTTTGTTTGCCAAGCGCCTCAGCAGCCACTTTTGCCTCGTTGATGCCGATCTCCGCATCATCTTTTAAGAACGGACGCGCATCGATGTGAAATCGCGCAGTTCTTGCCGCAACAAGGGCATTTTTCAGATGAATTTCACTTTGACGCCACTTCCTGACAAACGGATGCCGGGCAAACTCCGGCTGATCGTTTATTACATACTCCATATCCCGCCTGTCCTGAGAATCAAGCATATTTTTGCACGACTCAAAAAATTCACCGGGAGTAAACGAAACATCCCCCTCTAACGTAAGCGGTACAAGGCTTGCAACCAGATAATAGTAGGCCATTCAGTCCTCCTTAACAAGGGTATTCGCAACACGGTGAATGATTGCAGCAAGGTATGGTTTTAAGAAATAACAAATAGAATCCGCAATTGCTTCCTGACTAAAATCGTGAAAAACGTTGTCAGATTTTATCGACACTCTAAATCCTTTGATTATTTTATCGTCCGCATGAATCTCTATCCCGCTTTGAAATTGTTCCCGGTATTTCTCCATAAACAATTTCACCACCTTCTTTTGGTCTTCCGGGCTAAGCAGCATATTGATCCTGCCCTCGGCAAAACCCTTATCGGCATACGCAGTGGCAATCTTTATCATCATTTGTATAAGTGTGTCGGGAGAAAGAGCCTCCCCGACGGAATGAAATGCTATTTCTTTTAAAAGATTATTAACACCGTTGCCAATTGTTATGAGGACGTCCCTCCCCGCGTGTTCCAGGGTTTTGACACTTTGCTCAGTAAATAACCGGGCATCCTGTTCCGCCTTTTCCAGTACTGCTTTTGCTTTTTCCTCCGACTGTTTAATTATCATCGACGCCTGTGCCCTGGCATCTTCAATAATTTTTGCAGCCTCCGATTCCGCCTTTTCAACGCCTTCTTTCCTGATACGATTCAATAAATTTTCAAGATTTTCAGCCATAATTTATAATCCCATTACTGAATAACACTATTTCTTTACATGGAGCGCATTATATTATAAGCATCTGTTGTGATACAATTTAAAAATTATACCCCTTTTTTGGACGCGGATGAATGCGGATCATTGCAGATAAAAACATACGCTCTATTTTTGAATCACGTATACTTGTTTTATACTCAAAATGCGCACTTTTCATTGATAACGGGGTGTCACGGACTGTACAGACGCATAGCAATGCGTCTCTACGTTTGTCCGTGTTGAACGAATGCAACGTTTCACACATTGTGAGTTTCTGAGTATAAAATCGGTGTTTATTCGTGTCTCATTTCATTATTAAAATATTATTTAAACACTTTGCCTGTGGCAATTCCATAAAAATGTTTGTAACCATTTTTCGGCAAAACTTTCATTGCGTGAGTAACTGTTCTTTAAGGGAGCATTCACAAATTTCTGCAAATCCATCATTCTTGTTCCCAAGTTCCTGCTTGAAAACACAATTGTGAAGGAAGCCCATGCTTTCTGTTATGAGAAGCGAACCTGCCTGTCGGCTTGTCTGCTGCCAGGCATGGCAGACAAGGCTTCTAAAGCAATTATCTGCCTGCCGGACAGGCGGACGTTCCAAAGCAGGATCTTTGGAACGAGCCATGGTCTATTTTGGAATTTTGCAAAAAATTGGAAATACCCTATTCTTTGCGATGTGGGAAATGTCTGTAATCATACCATAGGGGTGACTATGAATTCTGCTAACTTGACAGCAGTAAAAGGTCTTGAGATATTCGGTTCATTGATTTTCTCCTATTTGATTTAAAGCGCCTTACGAAAGGAGTGAATGATGGACACTCAATTTATAGTAGATGAATCAGGTAATAGGACGGCTGTTAGTAGCACAGCTAATTCATAATTAGATGTAATTAGGATGATATAGGAGATAAAAACTATACTCAGGAAGCTCACAATGTGTGATTTATAAACAACCTTGCACAAGTTCAACACGGACAAACGTAGAGACGCATTGCTATGCGTCTCTGCAGTCCAAGTTTAGGAAATTCAAAGCGATACCGTAGCGCGGGGGTTTATCCCACGCTGGGCGCGCATTCCCCGCCATTGCCGGCCATAAAGGCCGGCGCTACAAGTCGCCGAAGGCCTAATTAAATGCCACCCCGTTATCAATGAAAAATTCATATTTTATGAGCATTTTGAGTATATGAAACAAATAACAGCAACAGATGCCCTTGCATTATCAATATCTGAAAGAATTCAACTTGTATAGAGGACATCTGGGATACTATAGCAAATGAACCGGGAAAAATAGAATTAACAGCGGAAGAAAAAAGGATAATAGATGAACGATTGGAGGCCTATCATAGAGATCCTGATTGGGGCTCTCCGTGGGAGGATGTGTATCAAAGAATTGTGAGTAAACGATGAAATATAGGGTTATTGTAAGACCCGAAGCTGAAGAAGAAAAGATAATAGTTCTTGCGGTACTTCACGGTATGAGAAGACCGGGTTTATTGAAAAAAAGAATAGACAATATCTAACAAGTCAACACCATCTGACCGCTATCAGGGCTAAGTCAAATATAAATGTAAGCAAGGATAAACAAGAAAGATAAAGAAAAAACTGACTTTTTCGGAATAAATTTTTTATACTGTTATTATGAGCGATAAAGAGAGACGAAAAAGCACAGAAC
>Ga0194127_10000844_pt1 | contig 47586 bp, 46 predicted proteins | sample TA2KigC100mmetaG_FD_148624 | JGI IMG/M metagenome (GOLD analysis project Ga0194127, IMG submission 148624) | Freshwater microbial communities from Lake Tanganyika, Tanzania - TA2015036 Kigoma Deep Cast 100m | ecosystem: Environmental > Aquatic > Freshwater > Lake | place: Tanzania: Lake...
GACACACCAATAATCACTCCCAGCATCGTGAGCGAGGTTCGCAGCCGATTGGTCGAGAGCGCCCGCAGGGCCTCTTGGAGAACCTGAGGGGCGTTCATGCCGCAACCACCCGCTCTCCGAGTCCCTGTGCAATCGGGCCATCGAAGATCACGCGGCCATCTTTCAATCGAATGAGCCGTTGACCAAATCGTGCAATATCGGGCTCGTGGGTCACCAAAACCACAGTGATGGACTGTTCGCGGTTGAGGCGCTGAATCAGGCCCATGATTTCTTCAGAGGTGGCGGTATCGAGATTTCCGGTGGGCTCATCCGCAAGCAAGACCGAAGGATTCATCACCAAGGCCCGGGCAATGGCCACCCGCTGCTGCTGGCCGCCTGAGAGCTGATTGGGCAGCCGCTGCGCCAGATCGGCCAAGCCGGTCAGCCGCAGCTTTTCTTGGGCCCGCTGCAGGGCTTGCGCGCGGCCTTCTCCTGCATAGATCATCGGCAGTGCAACGTTATCAATTGCTGACATGCGCTTGAGCAAATTAAAGCCCTGAAACACAAATCCAAGCTGTCGATTGCGAATGACCGCTAACGCATCGGGTGCCAGGCCGCTGACCTGCTGGCCCGCTAATACGTACTCACCGCGGGTTGGCGAGTCCAGGCAGCCCAAAATGTTCATGAGTGTGGATTTTCCTGAACCCGACTGGCCCATCAGGCAGACAAACTCGCCCGAAGCAATTTCTAGCGATACACCATGCAGCACGGGCACCGGCGGAGCGCCGGCAGTTTCATACTGCTTATGAATATCGATAAGCCGAATCAGGGATTGCGGCATCACTAGAACATCCGGAATCGAAATCCGCTGGTTTGATTATTGGTCGGTGCTACTACCGCGCGGACCACGACCTCATCGCCTTCCGCAAGGCCCTCGAGCACCTCTGTGAAGCGCCCATCCGTGATGCCAATCTTGATTTCTTTCGCAACCAGGGCGCCCGACTCACCAATGACATGCACACGCGGCACCTGGGCGAAGGCCCGGCGGCCCTTTTCAGGCGGCACCGGAGCAGATGCTGCTGCCGCATCTTGCTCGGGCGGACGAAAACGCAAGGCGGCTGCCGGAATGCGCAGCACGCGCTCTTTTCGATTGGTCACAATCGCCACCTGGGCGGTCATGCCAGGCATCAAAATTCCATCTTTGTTATCCACGTTGATCACAACGTTGTACGTCACGACATTTTGCAGCGTTGTCGGATTAAGTCGCACCATTCGAACCTTGGCAGTGAACTCTTGCTCACGGAATGCATCCACCGTAAAGCGCACGGGCTGGCCGGGCTGAATCGGCCCCACATCCGCCTCGGAGACCGAGGTATCAATCTGCATACGCCTCAGGTCACGGGCAATTTGAAAAAGTGTTGGCGTCTGAAAGCTTGCAGCCACCGTCTGGCCGACATCGATCCCGCGATTCACCACAATGCCATCAATAGGCGAGCGGACTTTGCTGTAGCCGAGATTGGTCCGATCGCGCGAGATCTGGGCCTCAATTTGTGCGACCTGGGCTCGCGCGGTCTCCACATCTTTTCTCAGGCCATCCAAAGCACCATCCGAAACAAAGCCTCTGGACTTCAGGTTTTCGTTGCGCTTTAACGCCAGCTCTGCGTTATTCAAGACGGCACGCGCGGATGCAAGATTGGCCTCGGACTGGCGGATCTGCGCCTCCAAAATGGCGGGATCCAGTTCGGCCAGCAGCTGGCCCGCCTTCACCGGCTGATTAAAGTCCACATGCAGCTTGAGCACAGTGCCCGAGATCTGGGTGCCCACATTGACGAGCTCCACCGGATTCAAGGTGCCATTGGCCGCCACACGCTGCACGATGGCGCCCTGGTCGACCTTGGCCATTACCCACTTGGGTTTTTCTTCATCCGGCAGCCACCACCAAACCGCGGCAGCGATGGCGCTCAACACAACGAGGGGGATCAGAATGCGCAGAGATTTCATTTTTCAGGCAGGGGGCAATGAGAGCATGGCATGGGCCTTTATACCGCAATGCATCGAATGAGGATTTTCCCTAATTTTGATTTAAGGGAAGCCCCCATTTCTGCTCACTTCCTGAGCGCGCAGTAGACCTGATCCCCTCCAGAACCGCTCATATTCAGCCGTATAAATCCCGACTCAAAAGTGATCTCCCTGCGAACAATTCCCCCCATCATTTCAGATTCCGACCGACAGCGCCACTGATCAATACTGCTGACAATACATTCCTTGAACTCAACCTCGGAGGATGTTTTTCCATCCACAATGATCGCTTCAGTAACGGAGTTCATATTTTGATTCACTTTATAATCGAGAGACCTCCGAAAAAGAGGGATGCATTTCGCGCTACATGTCATCGGGCTCGCGGAATCAATATCAGTCGTGCAGGAAAAAAATTGATAAAGTCGATAAGATGCAGAGTTGATGGCCGGGGCAGCACTACCGGAAGCAAAAAGAGTGGCTGGCAAATTGAAAAAAAGCAAAGCAAAGATTTTGCAAAAATTCATTTTTTCTAGTTTGTACGGTGGTTAAGCAAATTTTTAACGCTGATTCCGGGAGTGCGGCCTGAGCGGATCGGGATTAAGGCCGCGGGAATGATCTCGAGCTAAAACCTGACCTCCGCCCGGTCCGATCGACTGCCCACCACCAGTTCTAATGAGATTACAGAACCTCGGGGCCGAATGAGCCCGGTAGGCAATTTCTCCAGACTTGCCGTCTTAGGGGTGAAATTGAACGTGATGGAGTTGTAACTTTGCTCCCCGGACTGATTCACCATAAAGCGTGCATCACTTAATTGGAAGCGCCATGATGAACTGCGCCATCTTTTTGGCATCCGCATCCGAGACCTGGGGTTGCGGGGGCATGATGTCAGCGCCCCAGACGCCAGAGCCTCCAGCTTTGATTTTGATGGCCAGCTCTTGAACGGCCGAAGGATTTCCAGCGTATTTCGCGGCGATCTCTAGAAGAATTGGTCCGTACTTGCGCTTGTCAATTGTGTGACAAGCCAAGCAGTTGTTTCGCTGAAGCAAGACTTTCAACTCTTCGGTATCCGCATATACAGCATGGGCCGGAATCATAGTAGCAATACCAAAGACAAGAGACAGAGCAACATTACGCATTTCGATTCTCCAGAAAAAAACGCGCTGCATTGCTGCAGCGCGTCCTTCCTCAGACCCAATCAGTTGGGCGTTACACGGTAGATCATCCCACCGCCCTCATCCGCTACATAGAGAGCGCCATCGGGCCCAAGCGATATGTGGCGGAAACGACCTGCGAAGGTGGGCCATAGCACCTCTTCACGTTTGGCGGTCTTTCCATCCTTAGAGATGTCGAGGATATCGATCCGGTTACCGGTGGGTGTTCCATGAATGCCAATGCCGGCATAACCCACAGCCAACCGACCCTCCCACTGTTTCCACTGCTTGCCCTGCAGAAAGACGCTACCGCACATGCCCTGCGACAAGCCGTTGTTGTTCCAGGCCGGTGTCATGGCATTGGGATATGCCTTGGTATCGGTCATGGGCATGAAAGCCGCCCTCTTGGCGGGCTCCATTGCACCCATCTGGTTGGGGGAGTAGCCGCAGTAGTTGTCTGGGCACTCGGGGCGTCCATTCACATTGCCACGCGGATCCCAGCCACCGTTGCCGCCATTGACGAGCCTGGTGACCTCATCGCTGTGCCAAGGGCCATTCTCAGAGATATACGGCTCATTCGTGCCCGGACGAAAAGCTATGCCCTGGGGATTGCGGAAGCCATAAGCAAAGATGCGCTTGTCGAACCCAGCCGGTGGGTTATTCCCGGCAGCGGCCTTTCCATCACGGTCCACTCGGAGAACCTTACCGACAATCTGAGTCGGGTGCTGGGGGCCTGGGCCGCTGTGGTTGTCACCCGCTGTGACATACAAGAAACCATCGCCCGGGTTAAAACGAATACGGCCACCGTTGTGGGCACCGGGTCCGCCAAAAGGATGGTTCGACGCCTTAGGCTTGTAGCCAATGTCGTTGATGATCTCAACAATATCCGAGACCGACTTGAGATCAGCACTGACCTTCATTCGCATCACAATATTGTTAAACCCACCATAGGTGCGGTTGGGGCCCTTGGAGCTTGAAAAGAGATAGACAAAACGGTTCTTGTCGAACTCTGGATCGATTGCAACCCCTTGAACACCGGCCTGACCATCGCAGAAGAGATCATTCTTGGTCTGCGAGTAGCCCTGGCTTCCGCCAACACCCAGCAGCCGATTGACACCGCCGGCGGGAAGACGAACGGATAGCCCCTTACACTTTTCGGTAAAAAACATCGTGTTGTCTTTTAGAAATGCCATGTCCCATGGCGACTCCGTCTGCTGAAAATTCTCTGCTTTCACATTCATTGCAAATGCTGGGCTACTCGCCGCCAAAGATGCCGCTACCATGGCACCAAGGGAACAACTGAGACCATTTCGAATCATGCTTTTCATATCGACTCCTCGTGTAAATTTCCAATGCTGCAAATGCAGCTCTGGTCACGCTTTTTTTAAAAACCTGGCGTCCTCTCAGGGTAAAGAGAAGCGCCGTGCTCACTAACTCGGGCAAACCCTAGGTCGACCAGCACCATCGAATCTGTAGGAGCGTTGCAACGCAGTTGCCAGGGGCCCATTACTAAAACCCTTGGGCAACATCCACTCGCTGACTCTTGATGACTTGGTGCTCCATTGCCGTAAAAAAACAAGTTGCATCGCAAAAAAATCGTGGTTACCGTTGTGGTGCACCTTGATCTAGGTCGAGACGCGTTTGCACGCAGGGGCCTATCGTTTAACAAAAGTTATTCGCTCAAACATGCCGAAACATCAAGATTTCCAGAGACTTATCGTTTTAGCTTTAGCTCTAGTGTTCTGGTTTTCGGCCAGCAATGCTCAGACTTTAGAAGATGTGGTGGTCTCTGCCAGCCGAACCGAGCAGAGAAGTTTTGACGCGCCGGCAGCGATCCAGTCCATTGATCGCGAGACGATTGAGGTATCAGGCCCGCAGGTGAACTTATCGGAGGCCCTGATCCGAGTGCCCGGCGTAACGATCCTAAACCGCCAGAATTACGCACAGGATCTGCAGCTGTCGATCCGGGGTTTTGGCGCCCGCACTGCTTTCGGAATCCGAGGCGTCCGGCTGATTGTGGATGGAATCCCTGCGAGCATGCCCGACGGCCAAGGCCAGGCCTCCACGATTAGTTTGACCTCCACAGAGCGCATTGAAGTCCTGCGGGGCCCTCTTGCACAGCTTTATGGCAACGCCTCGGGCGGCGTCATTCAGGCCTTCACCCGGGCAGCCCCCGACACCCCTGAGGTTTCGGTTCACGGCTATACGGGATCTAATGACACGACGCGCAGTGTTTTCCAAAGCGCAAGCAGAGTCGGCCAATACGGGCTGGTTGCGGATTACGGGGAATTTCAAACCGACGGCTACCGGCAGAATAGCCAGACGGTAAGGCGACACTTCAACGGTAAGCTGGACTGGGAGAGTGGGCGCACCAAGTTTCACGTTGTCGCGAATATTTTTGATATGCCGCTTGCGCAGGATCCCGGCGGCCTTGGCGCTACTTGGTCAACGGATCCGACGGCGGCAGCGACAAACTTCATTCGAGATCGTGTTCGAAAAACCGTACAACAGAATCAGCTTGGCGCGGTACTTCAGCATCGCTCCGACGGAGGGTTTTCAACACTGGCGCGTGTCTATGGCGGGCAACGGGAGGTATTTCAATCCCAGTCCATCTCCGGCCAGAGTCGATGGATCGGGGTGGACCGTGATTACTGGGGACTCGGACTGCAGTTCTCGCAGCAGTTCAATCTTAGATCTACCCCCGTCAAAGTAAGTTATGGCGCTGATTACGACGTTGCGGATGAATACCGATCAGGTGGAAATGCGGCACTGGGGGAAATCGTGGACTTTACCCGGCGCCAGCAGGACTACTTGTATTACAACGGCGACTTTTTTGCGCAGGCTGAACTCTTTCTGACCGACGCGACAACACTCATTGGCGGAGCAAGAAGAAGCAACGTCACGCTCGATGTTACGGATCGGATTAATGCGGGGAGCTCGGGGAAGACAAAATACTCAGCCACCAACCCGGTACTCGGGATTGCGCATTCCCTGTCAGATCGGCTCAATGTTTATGCCAATACCGGCAGAGGATTTGAATCCCCCTCAATTGCAGAAACAAGCTACTCCGGCTTGGTCCCTGCCGCCACGTTCAACGCCGCACTGCGGGCGGCGACAAGCCGGCACTACGAACTGGGTTTGAAGTATCGGCCAACGAAAGCCAGCATTTTCGATATGGCGCTGTATCGAATCGACACCGATAACGAGATCGTGACCTTGGTGAGTGTGGGTGGCAATACGTCCTACATTAACTCAGCAAAAACAAGACGCGAAGGCCTTGAGATTTATTACGCAACACTCCTGAGCCAACGTGTACGCCTACAAGCCGCGGGCAATTACATCAGCGCCGCCTACTCCGATGCATTTCAAAGCGGCGCCGACACCATTAATGACGGCCAAAAAATTCCAGGTATTCCCCAGCACTTTGTTTTTGCAGAACTCGCATGGAACAGCATCGGATTTGCAGATCAGTCGCGATCGCGCAATCGGCCAAAGGGGCTCACACTCTCAGCAGAGATGGTCTCTTCAGGAAAACTCTATGCCAATGACCTCAATACGCGCGTGGCCGATGGCTATGACATCGCAAATCTTCGGGCTGCCTATGCCTGGCCGATCGGCAGGGGCCGTTTGCTTGCCGATCTCAGAGTAAACAATATCTTCGACAAAAAGTATGTGGGTTCGGTGATTGTGGCCAGCGCCACACCCTATGAGCCTGCACCCGACCGAAACTGGATGGCGGGACTTCGCTACGCGCTATCGTTTTAGCGGTGATCTGTCAGACATACGCCAGCCATCGGCCCAGCCCGATAACAACCGCCCAGCCAAGTACCGAAACTGCTGCCTGAAGCCGCAGTAAGGGCACTGGCGCAGCCGGGTCAGCATTGCCCTGCACGTTTGGAATACGCAGATGCAGTGAAATGGCGTTCAGTCCCAGCAGCATGAGAAGTGTCATCTTCAACACAAAGAGTGTTGATGCGATAAATTCCGACGGATGGGCGATAAACATCAGAAGCCCGGTTGCAGCGGCCAACACGAAGCCAGAGATTGTCACCGGCACTGCAAACCGCAGCAGCGGCCGCAGCTCAAGGCCACGCCCAAGGCCGAGTAGGCGCAGGTCCACCAGCAGAATCGCGCCGAATAAGGCGCCAATGCCCCAGAGGTGAAGCGTCTCGACAGTCGGATACAGCCAGAGTGACTCCCGCATCACCTGCGCGATCCAGAGGCCCTCGATGGCCTGCATGGGCTGGGTCACGCTTCGGGCCTGTCGGCGGTCAGCGCAGCTCTACGGTCTTGCCATCGGCCGTGATGCGCTCAGCGCGCATCTCATCGGCCTTACTGCGATGGGGATAGCCCTCGACAGTAACTGTCGCACCCGGCGCGATTGCGGTTTTCGCAAGGCCACGATTCTCCATACGAAACGGCGGCGCCAGCACCGCAATCCAAGTCTTGCCCTCGGCCTGCAGTCGCACATAGCCATGGGGATGCTCATATCCGCTTTCCATGACCTTGCCGGTGAGCTTGAAACCCTTATTCGAATCGTATTCGGACCAGCCGTGGTGGGCATAGGCTGCCGGCCCGAGAGTCGCCGCGACTGATAACGCCGCGACTGATAACGCAAGGCCAAATCGCACAATAAACGGTTTCATGGGGTCGCTCCTAGGCGAGTTCTTCGTAAAGCGGCAGCGTCAAAAACTCTGAAAACTCTGTAGAAGTCGACATCTGCTCGAAAATCTTCGCAGCCCGGTCATAAGTCGACGTGTCCGTGGCGCCCGAGTTTGTCACCGAGGCCTTGACCTTGACCAATTCGTCAGAAATCAAGCCACGGATTAATTCCACCGTAATCTTTCGGCCATCTTCAAGCTTGCCTTTTGGCGAGCGAATCCACTGCCAGACCTGCGAGCGAGAAATCTCTGCAGTGGCGGCGTCTTCCATCAGGTTATGAATCGGTACACAACCATTGCCCGTCAGCCATGAGCCGAGATAATGGATGCCCACATTGATGTTCATGCGTAGGCCCGCCTCTGTGATGGGAGTCTCCGGCGCAAAATTCAGCAAATCGGCGGCGGATACATAGACGTCAGGCCGCTGCTTTTCAATCTGATTGGGTTTATCGCCAAGTACTGCCACAAACTCCTTCATCGCGGCTTCAACCAAGCCCGGATGGGCCACCCAGCCACCGTCATAGCCATCGGTTGCATCACGACGCTTATCACTGATGATGCCCTGCATGGCGATCTCGTTTTTCTCGGGATCGTTTTTGATCGGAATCAGCGCGCTCATTCCGCCAATAGCCGGCGCATTGCGTTTGTGGCAGGTCTTCAGCAGCAGCAAGGCATAGGCCCGCATGAAGGGGGCTGTCATGGTGACTTTCGCCCGATCGGCCAGGCAGAAACCGTGATCCATTTTGAACTTCTTGATGCACGAGAAGATGTAATCCCAGCGGCCCGCATTTAAGCCCGCGCTGTGTTCGCGTAGTTCGAAGAGGATCTCGTCCATTTCAAAGGCGGCAGTGATGGTCTCGATCAGCACCGTGGCCTTGATCGTGCCGCGGGGGATTCCAAGCTCCGCCTCACACATGCTCAGGATGTCATTCCAGAGCCGGGCCTCTTGGTGGCTTTCGATTTTGGGCAGATAAAAATAGGGGCCCGAGCCGCGGGCAATCAGCTCCTGGGCATTGTTGTAGAGATAAATCGCGAGATCGAAAATCCCGCCCGAGACCCGTCGGTCATTTACAAAAACATGCTTTTCATCCAGATGCCAGCCGCGTGGCCGCACCAGCAGCACAGCGGTTTTCTCATTGAGCTCATAGGTCTTGCCGTTTTGCTCAAGCCGGATGGTGCGACGAATCGCATCCCGCAAATTAATCTGGCCCTGAATCTGGTTGTGCCAGTTCGGGGTATTGGAGTCCTCGAAGTCGGCCATGAAGGAATCTGCGCCAGAGTTCAAGGCATTGATGATCATCTTGCGCTCAACTGGGCCGGTAATTTCCACACGGCGGCACTGCAGATCCTGCGGCAGTTTGCCGATCTTCCAGTCGGTATCGCGAATTGATGCGGTGTACTTTTGAAAATCGGGCCGCAGGCCCAGATCAAAGCGCTCGGCGACCAGCCTACGGGCCTCAAGCAGTTCCTGTCGGCGATGCTCAAATGAGCGGTGCAGCCGGGCGACTAAAGCCAAAGCGCCATGACTCAAGACCTGGGCATATTCTGGGGTGATCTCGGCTTTGATTTCAACGCCGGTAGGGAGACGATCGGCCATCACTAAAACTCCATCAAAAAATTTATTGTTGTTCTCAAATGCTCGGGGCCGACTCACCGCAGACAAGATCTGCAACTTCGGTCAGGCACTGCCCCACTACTGTTGGCGAAACATCCAGCACCTCGGCGGGCGCCTTTGAACGATTCACCCAAAACGTTTTAAATCCATACCAGGTGGCACCACAGACATCCCAGCCGTTTGAGGAGACAAACAACAGCTCCGAGGCAGCGCAGTCAAAATAGTCCGTAGCAAGCTGATACACGCTGGCATCCACCTTGTACCGCCGCACTTGATCCGCAGACAGAACAGCCGAAAACATCTTCGACATGCCGGCGCTTTCAACCGCCTGGCCAATCATGTCGGGATTGCCATTGGTAAGAATGGCCAAGGGCAGGCCCGACGCCTGCAGCCGCTGTAGCGCCTGCAGGTTTTCCGGAAAGGCTGACAAGTGGGCGTATTGCCCCATCAGCGCCTCCGACTGTGCTGCACTGAGATCGAGCCCCAATGCCGCACCACAATACTTCAAGGCATCACGTGTGATGTCCCAAAACGGCTTGTATTGGCCAGCCATGGATCGCAGTCGCGTGTACTCGACCTGCTTATCACGCCACATCTGGGCCAATGCACTGCCCCGCCCCGGGAAGTACGACTCCGCCAGCTGGCCAACGGAATACACATCAAAGAGCGTGCCATAGGCATCAAAGCAAATGGCTTTCGGCGCAGGTCGCATCATCAAGACCGCATTATATTGGAACCATGTCCCCCAATTTCCGGGCCGCAAAGGCCCCGATCTTCTGGCGCTCTGCCTGCAAGGCGCTCTCTCGTGCTGACCCTGTTATGGCTGCAATCATTGCCCAACACCGGGGCAGTTTTCTGGTCTCCCGCGGAGACGTCTTCACGACACTGGCCCGCGCAATCGTAGGCCAGCAGATCTCGGTAAAGGCAGCGGCGGCAGTCTGGGCACGATTCCTCAAAGTGGTGCATCCCTTAAGCCCCGCCCGACTCGCCACGCTAACGGCAAACGATCTGGAAGACTGCGGACTTTCTGGCCGAAAACGGGAATACCTGATCGGGCTTGGCCGTCACTTTGCCGAGCAGCCGAGCCTTGAGTTATCACTGCACACCATGACCGATGAGGCGGTCATCGCGGCACTTACCGAAGTGCGCGGCGTTGGCCGCTGGACAGCAGAGATGGTCTTAATTTTTGCCCTGCTGAGGCCAGATGTGCTGCCACTTGCAGATCTGGGATTGATGAAAGCGATGGCCTTGCACTATCGCAATGGCCGCGACATCAGCGGGCCTGAGGCCGAGCGGCTTGCAGCCGTCTGGATGCCCTGGCGATCCGTGGCGACTTGGTATCTCTGGCGAAGCCTGGATCCCGAGCCCGTAGACTACTGACATGTTCGCCTATCGCCATGCCTTTCATGCCGGCAACCATGCTGATGTGCTCAAACATCTGACCCTGGTGACCACACTGTCCTTGATGCAAAAAAAGGATGTCCCCCTTTGGATCATCGACACCCATGCGGGCGCCGGCTTATACAACCTAACAAGCCCCCTGGTCAGAGATAAAGCGGAGTGGGCAAGCGGCATCGGCCGGCTCTGGAAGGCCGAATCGCTTCCGGCGGGGTTGGGAAAATATATGGAACTGGTGCGTTCGTTTAATCCGAAAGGAAAGCTCTCTCACTATCCAGGCTCGCCACTTTTTATCGAGCGGATGCTGCGGACTGAAGATCGGCTGCGTGCATTTGAGATGCACCCATCCGATATCGGACCCCTGCAGCGCAGTCTTGGTGGCGGCCCGCGTCAGGTCAAGGCCGAACGCAAAGATGGGTTTACTCAGCTCAAGGCCATGCTGCCGCCTGCTTCTCGGCGCGGGATGGTGTTGATGGATCCCCCTTACGAGATGCGCGATGACTATCGCCTGGTGATTCAGAGCCTGCGTGATGCGCTGGCCCGATTTGCAAACGGGGTCTATCTGCTGTGGTATCCCCGAATCGGCCGCTACCAGGTGGAGCGGTTGCTGCGCCAGATTGCCGGGCTGCCAATTCAGCAGCTGCTGCACCTTCGGCTCACGGTGCGCGCGCCGCTTCGTGATGGCCTTGGGCTGGCCGGAAGCGGCATGATCGTGATCAACCCACCCTATGGCCTTGCACCGGCCATGGACCAGCTCATGCCCACGCTCGTTCAACATCTCGGTCAAGACAATCGTGCGCGCGGTGAAGTGCGTCAGGCTGACAGCCCCGCTGAAATAAAAACGGCACTCAGCCCGAGGGGACCGAGTGCCGCATCCGGCCCGGAATAATTACGCGACCTTGCGCTGGGCCTTTTCTTCGAAGAACTGCTCATCTTCAGTTGAGCCCTTCAGCGCAGCAGTCGAGGCCTCGCGCTCAATCGTTGTGGTGACGGCATCAAAATAGCCTGTGCCGACTTCACGCTGATGCTTCACCGCAGTAAAGCCACGCTCGGCTGCCGCAAACTCGGCCTCCTGAAGTTCGACAAACGCTGACATGTTGTTGCGGGCATAGCCATATGCCAGGTTAAACATGGAGTAATTCAGGCTATGGAAACCTGCCAGCGTGATGAACTGGAACTTGTAGCCCATTGCGCCCAACTCCCGCTGAAACTTGGCGATGGTGGTGTCATCGAGATTTTTCTTCCAGTTAAAGCTTGGCGAACAGTTATAGGCCAACATCTTGCCGGGGAACTGCTGATGAATCGCCTCGGCAAACGCGCGGGCAAATGCGAGATCGGGCTTGCCCGTCTCACACCAGATCATGTCGGCATACGGGGCATAGGCCAGGCCACGGGAGATGGCCTGCTCTAAGCCGGGCTTGGTGCGGAAAAACCCTTCCACGGTACGCTCGCCAGTTAAGAAGGCCTTGTCGTTTTCATCAACATCAGAAGTGATGAGATCGGCCGCCTCTGCATCGGTGCGGGCCAGCAGCACTGTCGGCACGCCCATGACATCTGCCGCAAGTCGGGCCGCCACCAGCTTGGCCACCGCCTCACGCGATGGCACCAATACCTTGCCACCCATATGGCCGCACTTTTTCACTGACGCCAGCTGGTCTTCGAAGTGCACACCCGCAGCGCCCGCATCAATCATCGACTTCATGAGTTCAAACGCGTTCAGTACGCCGCCAAACCCGGCCTCTGCATCCGCGACGATGGGCAGGAAATAATCGACATAGCCGGCATCGCCCGGGTTGGTGCCCTCCATCCACTGAATCTGGTCGGCACGCGTAAACGTATTGTTGATGCGCTTGACCACCATCGGCACTGAATTGGCGGGATAAAGCGACTGGTCGGGATACATCTCTCCGGCGAGGTTGGCATCGCCCGCAACCTGCCAGCCTGAGAGATAGACCGCCTTTAATCCGGCCTTGGCCTGCTGCAACGCCTGATTGCCTGTCAGTGCGCCCAGGGAATTGACAAAGGGTTCGTTGGTGACGAGATTCCAGAGCTTTTCGGCACCATGCTTGGCCAGCGTGTGCTCAGGCTGTAGCGAGCCCCTGAGCCGGACCACATCCGCAGCGCTGTAACCGCGCTTGATGCCTTGCCAACGGGGATTCTGAGACCACTCTTTTTGAAGTTTTTGTGCTTCGGCTTCACGCAACGACATTGACACTCTCCCGGTTAAAAAAGTCACTCCATGGTAGAAAAACCTGCTGCTTCGCAAAAGAAATTCTGATAAAAATTTTCAGAAAAAAACTTGCTAAAAATCAATAGGTTAGATCTACTTTTCTTAATGCGGAATGATTTTTTTGATAATGAAAGGCAAAGATGTCGCTTTGCACAAGGCATTTTTTATATTACGAAATGCAATTTTCTTATTGTGAAACGGTCTAAGTGCCCTCTTTGAGGGTCTGCCAGGCCGGTGTTTTGAGAACGGGCCGCAACGCTACCCAGCCGGCCAGTAGCGAAATCGTGGCGCCGACCGCTGCGCCGATGGCCAACGCCGACCAACGCGGCTCAAGGCCTAAAGCAAAGACCCGCTCGGCCAGCAATGCGCCAATCGCAAGTGATGCGGCCGCTGCGAGAAAGCCCGCGACTGCACCCACCAGGGCGAGCTCCATCATCTGCGCCGCAGAGAGCTGACGGCGGCTCGCCCCGAGCGCGCGAAAGACCGCTGCCTCACGAAGCCGTGCATCCCGAGTCGATAACAGCGCGGCCCACAGAACCAGCACACCACTGGCAAGTGCAAATCCGAACAGCATCTGCACTGCAGAGATGACTTGATCAAGAATCCGCTGCAGCTGACGTACCAGCGCACTGACATCAAACACGGTGAGATTAGGAAAGCGCGTCAGCAGCTGACGGGTGAGATCCACAGTCGGCCTGCCCGATGCATCTTCTGGCACATGCAGTGAAGTGATCCAGCTCTGGGGCGCATCTTTTAAGGCGGCGGGCGTCAGGATCATAAAGAAATTCACCTCCATCGAATCCCATCGCAATGCACGCAGATTTTTCACAGTCACTTCGACAGGCTCGCCTGCCACCTCAAACACGATGCGATCGTTCAATGCAAGGCCAAGTGTTTTCGCAATTCCGGATTCGACCGAGACCTCTTTGAGGTCCGCATCCATTGCGGTCCCCGCAACGATTCGGTTATGGGCAGGAATTGTTTTCGAGTAGGTGAGGTTAAATTCCCGATCAACCAATCGCTGAGCCCGGTCGTCCGTAAAGTCAGAAGGCTGAATCGGCCGGCCATTAATGGCAATCAGCCGGCCGCGCACCATCGGCGCTACGGTGGGATTGCCCAGGCCTGCTTTTCGTATGGCATCGGCCACTTCGAAGCGCTGCTCTGTCTGAATATTTAATACAAATCGATTGGGGGCATCCGAAGGTGTGGAAAGCCGCCAGGCCTTCACCAGATCGGCCTGTACTGTGGTGAGCAAAAACAGGGCTGTCAATGCCATCGCCACGCCCTGAATCTGAAGCGCCAAGGCGCCACCGCGGCGCTGAAGGCTGCGACGCGTGCTCTGCCAGGCCCATCGCAAGACCCCAGGCTGCGACGATGTTGAGGCCGATGTCGTTGATTGCCAGGCCGGCAGCCCGCGAAACAAAAGCCACGAAAGCAAAGAGAACGCCAGGCCTGCGATTGCAAAGCCTACGGCAGTCACCAGCGAGAGTGTGAGATTGCCTGTACCCAGCCAAAGCAGTAGCCAGACTGCTGCGAGCATCAAGACGACCCAGAGCTTTCCGGAGACCGAATAGATCGGCATGTCCTGACGCAGCACACGCACGGCAGGCACTTTCTTTAACTCCACCAAGGGTGGTACCGCAAAGCCCAATACCATCGCAATGGCCACGCCGCAGGCCTGGGCAAATGGCCGCCATGAGATGGTCGATAGTGGCAACGACAGATAGGCCGATGCCAGCTGCGCCAGCCAGGCCTGCACCGCCCAGCCCAGGCCCATGCCCACGATGACCGCGGCGGCAGTGACCAGCAGCAGCTCAAGCGCCCACCATTGGGCCAGCCGTGCCTGCGTTGCTCCGAGTGATTTCAGCACGGCACAGGTCTGTAGATGACGTGTCACAAAACGTTGACTGGCCAGCGCAACCGCTGCGGCTGCCGTTAGGCTCGCGAGCATGCCCGTGAGCGACAAAAAGGCATAGGCACGATCTAGCGCATTGCGCAGTTCGGGCCGGGCATTTTCAAGGGTCTCAAGACGCTGGCCCCGGCCCAGCGTTGGCGCCAGCGCATCGGCAAAGGCCTCGACCTCGGCAATGCCGGCTGGTGTCTGGGCTGCTACCCAGAGCCGATAGCTGATGCGGCTGCCGGGCCGCACCAGCTGCGTGTCTGCAAGCCGCTCATGACGAATCATGACGCGGGGCGAAAGATTCACGAAGTTCATGCCGCGATCGGGCTCTTGCAGCAGCAGGCCGCTGATTCGAAACTCAACTAAGCCCAGACGCAATGTGTCGCCGATCTCAACATTAAGCGATGACGACAGCGCTGGATCAATCCAGACTTCATTTAGACCCAGTTCGGGATTGCGCTTTCGGCCCGCGGCCGTCTGCACTTCGATGTTGCCGCGAAGTGGGTAGCCTGCAGTGACTGTTTTTACTGCGGCAAGTAAGCCGCGGGCGGCATCGCCTTTTCCTGTCTGGGCCATGCTGGGAAACTGGCTGCCGCGTACCACACGAAAGCCGCGATCGGAGACTGAATCCATCCACTGGGCAGGCGTTGGATGGTCAGAGACCAGCACCATATCGGCAGCAAGTGTGGACTGTGCATCCTGGGCCAGCGCCTGACGGACGCGATCGGCCAGAAGGCCCACTGCGCTTACTGCGGTGACCGAGACCACCAGCGCCATGCCCAAGAGCATCGCGCCACCCTGCCGCATATCACGCCATGTCAGAAACCATGCTAGCCGCACCGTAGGGCCTCAACAATTCCAATTCGGGCGGCCCGAATGGCAGGCACCATGCCGCCAGCCACGCCCATAAAAATCGCAAACACCATCGATCCGAATGCAATTCCCCATGAGAGTTCAAAACCAAATGCAAGTTCAGAAAAACTCTGAAAATTTGTGGTCGAAAACTCAATCCATTGCATACCCGCGGCCAGCAGAAGGCCAAATACCCCGCCGATGGCCGCCAGGCCCACCGATTCAGCAAGAAACGCCGCGAGAATCGCCATGCGCTGAAATCCGAGGGCCCGCAGGGTGCCGATTTCGGCAGTCCGCGACGCGACTGCAGCCTGCATGGTAATGGTCGCGCCAATAATTGCGCCGATAGAGAAAATACCCGCAAGCGTCAGGCCCAAAATCTGGATAAAGCGCGATAAGCCCGCCGACTGCTCGGCGTAGTACTCCGCCTCACGCTTGGCCGCCAATGTGATGCGTGGATCTTGCGCTAAACGCTCCGATAGGCCGGCAAAACTGGATGGGTCCGTTAATCGAATCACCACTGAGGAATAACTGTTGCGGCGAAACGCCTGCATGAGTGAATCCACATCACCCCAGATCTCCGAATCAAATCCGCTGCGGCCGCCATCCATGAGGCCCACCACCTGCCACTGCCGGCCGCCGAAGGTCAGCATTTCGCCAAGCTCAACGCCAGCAAACTGGGCCTTCACCGCGCGGCCCACCACAATTTCATTTGAGCCCGGCCGAAACATTCGGCCCTCAGTAAGTCGCACGCCACGCCGCAGCGTAATGCCGGTCTGCTCCATGCCGCGAATCAAGACATTGGACATCTTGCCGGTGGCCTGCTTGGGCAGGCTAATGAGCATCACGATTTCTCGAGACACCAGTGGCTCGCCAATGACTGCAACCTCGGGCAGCGTGCCGACCAAGGCGGCCTGAGAGCGCTCGACAGCACTCTGGACCTCGGTGGTGGAGCCTTTGCGCGAGATCACCACATTGTCCGGCTCCCCAGTGGCAACCAGTGTCCGCTTCAGTCCGGCATCCAGCATCAATGCAGTTGCGAATACAAACACCACCAGGGCCATGCCGCTTGCGGTCAGCAGGGTGGTCACCCGACGCACCCAGAGATTGCGCAGGCTGTAGTGCAGCGGAATTGATAAGAGCCGAATCGCGATCACTAGATTGCCCGCAGGCCCTCCACAATTCGAATGCGCGCCGAGCGGGTGGCCGGGATGATGGCCGCAATCAGGCCCACCAGCACCGCCAGCACCAGCTGTGCCGCAGTCGTGTCTCGAGAGACTTCAAAGACCGGAAACAATGTGCCGACGCTGCCCGAGAATGCGGCGGCGGCAGGAAAGGTCAGTGCGGCGCCCAAAAACCCACCAATGACCGCCAACAGCAGGGATTCACCGGTGACCAATCCAGCGACAAATCGCGGTGAAAAGCCCAGCGCCTTTAAGGTGGCGTATTCGCCGATCCGCTCCCGTGCGGTCATTGCCATGGTGTTGGCCATCACCGCCAGAATAATCAGAATCACAACATAAGAGACCACCTGAATGGCCAGAACAATGGCCTCGGTCATGGCGACAAAGCCCAGCTGAAAGGCCTTCTCAGTCTCGGTCAGCGTCTCAAACGCGGAGTTTTTAAAAAGTGCATCGATGGCCAGGCTGATTTCTGCAGCACGCGCCGGCTCAGTGATCTGCGCAATGAACACGCCCGTGGTATTGGCAGCCCGCGGCAGTGCCCTGCGCTTGGCTTCTTCATTGAGATATTCCCAGTGAAAAAACATCTGCGCCGCATCGGTTGAGGGGTCTCGTCCATCGTAGATGCCGTGCACCTGAAACTCCCAGTTGCCGGGATAGATCGTGCCCTTCAGGATCATCTGGTCGCCCACTTGAAGGCCATGGGTCTGCGCAATCTTTCGGCCGATCACCGCGCCTCGACGGTCCTTGAGAAAGGCCGCTTTATCGGCCTCGGGGATCACGTATTCTGGATAAAGCGCCAGATACGACTCCGCCTGAATTGCAAACTGCGGAAAAAAGTTCTTTGGCTCTTTGTAGATTGCACCGAACCAATTGGCCCAGGAGATTTGCTGTACGCCATCGGTCTGCCGAATGCGTTCTGCATGCGACAGCGGCAGCGGAAACACCAGCGAAATGGAATTTCGCGTAATCAGCCGCGCATTCGATGAGCCCTCCGCACCGGCATACCAGGCGCCCACCACCGTCGAGAGCAGGCCAAAGGCCAAAATGGCCACCACCAGCCCCAATAAGGTCAGCAGCGCGCGGCCCTTATGGCGCCAGACATTACGCAGCAACAAATTAAAAATCAGCATCGGCCTTGGCAAATAAAGTCGGCACTAAGCCGAATGCTCAGCATCACGCTCGAGCTGGCCTTTTTCAAGATGCACCGTGGCCCGCGCATGCTCAGCCGCTTTGGGGTCATGGGTCACCATCAGGATGGTCTTGCCCATATCGCGATTTAAGCGGCCCAGCATCTGCAAAACATCTTGGGCAGACTGCCGATCCAGGTCTCCAGTCGGTTCATCAGCAACGATCAGAGCCGGGTCAGTGATCAAGGCCCGTGCGATGGCCACCCGCTGCTGTTGGCCGCCAGAGAGCTCGCTGGGCGTATGGTCAGTGCGATCTGAGAGGCCGACCATCTCCAGGGCCCGGGTCACGCGGGCTTTTTTTTCTGATTCAGAGAGGTCCGTCAGTTGTAATGGCAGGGCCACATTCTCAAATGCATTGAGTACCGGAATCAGGTTGTAAAACTGAAAAATAAACCCGACGTTTGCGGCCCGCCATCGTGCAAGGTCCGACTCTGAGAGCTTTGAGATATCTCGGCCATCAATCACAATTTCACCCGAATCGGGCCGGTCAATTCCCGCAATCAAATTGAGCAAGGTGCTTTTGCCCGATCCCGAGGGGCCCATCAGGGCGAGAAACTCACCCTGACGCACCACTAGACTCAGATCGCGCAATACGGGCACCGATTGGTCACCACGCCGATAACTTTTGCTGACATGGCGCAGCTCGATCATTGCGCAACGACCTTGATCCGCTGTCCGTCTTTGAGTGCACCCGGCCGAATCACCACCCGCTGGCCGGGCTTGAGATTGGTCACTGGAATGAGTTCGGCTGCTCCCGCGACGGCAGACGATGCTGCCGACTTTCCAGCAGCCGCATCAGCAGGAAGTGCAATCTCAATTCGTTTTACCCGGTCGCCTTCGATGAGGTAGACCCACTGCCGGCCGTCGACCTGGGCAACGGCCTGCCGATTCACCGCAACGATGGGCCGGCGCTCTGCATCTGAGAGCTGACGCTCGAGAAACACCACCTTGGCCGACATATCCGGCAGGATCCGCGGATCCCGGGCCATGAATTTTATTTTTACAAGACGCGTCGCCTTTGCCCGATCAATGGTCGGGACCATCCGCGCAATTTCTCCGACAAAACGTTCTCCCGGAATCGCATCCAATCCGATTTCGGCGGGCTGGCCAATTCGCAGGCGGCTGATACTGGACTCCGAGACATCGGCTTCGACTTCGAGTGTCGACATATCGGCGACCGTGACCACCGCGCCCTTTGAGTCAATGGCCGAAGAAAACGGGGTGATGTTATCGCCCACATTTGCATTTTTTGTCAGCACAACAGCATCAAACGGCGCCCGGATCTCTGTCTGTGCAAGATTGGCCTGGGCCACCCGTTCCGCCGCTTGGGCGGCAGCAATCGCAGCGCGGGCCTTATTCAAGCGCGAGACGGCTGCATCATGGGCAGACGAGGAAATAAATTTTTGCGCCAAGAGCTGTTCGCTGCGCTTAGCGTTTTGCTCGGCATCAGTAAGCTCGGCCTGCGCGACACCGACCTGGGCAGTCGCCTGCTCAAGCTGTGCCAACACATCGCGGCGCTCAAGCCGGGCGATGACCTCGCCGGCCTTGACCACCGAGCCCTCAGCCACCCCCAGCCACTCCAGGCGGCCTGTGGCTTTTGATGACAGCGCCGCCTTGCGCTGGGCCACCACGTAGCCCGAGGCGTTCAGCACGGACAGGGTCTGCGATGCGAAGGCCTGCACCACCGGGGTGGTCTGTACCGGCTCAGCAGCCGAGCGCCACCATACCAGCATGGCAAGAACGGCGGCCGCGAGCAGCAGGCCGGCCTTCCAGAATCGTAAAAGCCCTGATAACGAACGCATCGCCATATTTGATAGAGTTTTTCTCGGAGAACCGTTGATCTTACGGTGATTTCCCCTGCACTCCAAAGGAGCCCAGCGCAATGAATGCCTCATGGATTTCTGTAAAAAACACCCGCAACGAGCAATTTGATGCCTACGTGAGCCTGCCGCCGACGGGCCGGGGGCCGGGGCTTGTCATTCTTCAAGAGATTTTTGGCGTTAACGAACACATTCGGGCCGTTGCGGATCAATACGCAGCAGATGGCTACTGTGTCATCGCGCCCGATATTTTCTGGCGGGAAGGCCGAAAGATTGAACTGGCCTACGACCCCCAAGGCTTTGAACGTGGCCTGGGCCTTTTGGGAAAACTGGACATTGATCAGACCGCCATCGACTTACAGGCAACGGTCACCGCCCTGAAGCAGCAGTCTGCATGCACCGGAAAAGTCGGATCCCTTGGCTTTTGTATGGGCGGATTGCTCAGCTTTATTGCAGCAGCAGAAGCCGGTGTTGACACTGCAGTGTGTTACTACGGTGGCGGCATTCATCAGCACTTAGACCGAGCGAAAAAGATTCGCTGCCCGGTGCTGTTTCATTTCGCGGATCAAGATGCCTACATTCCGCAGCAGGCGGTGCAGGCGGTGCGCAAATCACTCGGTGGCCGCAAAAATGTGCGCGTGATTGTTCATGCTGGTGTTGATCACGGCTTTAACTGCTGGCGGCGGCCCGCCTGGAACCAGGTGACTGCCACGCGTGCGCGTGGCCAGAGCCTTGTCCATCTGTCCGAAAGCCTGAGCTGATTTGCCGACACTGGCCCTTGGCTTAGTGCTGCTCGCGGCAGTCTGTCACGCCGGCTGGAATATCGCTTTAAAGCGAGCCAAAGGAGATGGGCTCGCTTTTTTTGCACTCGTCGGCATCTTTGAGATTCTGGTCTGGGCCATTCCGGTCGGATTGCTGCTGCCGAAGCTCGAGGGATTTCATCCCAGCTGGCTCATCGCCATGCTGGGCAGCGCGATCGTGCATGTCGCCTATTTTTGGCTGCTGCTGCAGGCCTATAAAAGCGCAGATCTTTCGCTGGCCTATCCACTGGCCCGGGCAACAGGGCCGTTGCTGTCGGTCATCGCAGCAATTGTCATTCTCGGCGAGGAGCCCTCACCACTGAGCCTTGCGGGAGCCTTCATGATCATTGCCGGGTCGATCTGGATCGGACTCACAGGATCTCGCGCAACGGCGTTTGGTCCAGCACAGCTGCGTGGCATCGGTTTCGCACTGCTGTGCGGACTCATGATTGCGACCTATACAGTCTGGGATCAACAGTCCGTGACGACCATCGGTGTTCCGGTGATGTTGTTTTATTGGGGCACGATTGTGATGCGGGTCGCGATGACAGCGCCTGCCCTGTGGATTGATCGGGCTGCGATTCGGCAGTGGGTGCGCTCCGATCTGCGACTGCTGCTGATTGTGGCGGTGCTCTCGCCGTTGGCCTACATGCTGGTGCTCTGGGCGATGACGCTTGCGCCCTTAAGCACAGTGGCGCCGGCGCGCGAAATCAGCATCCTGCTCGGTGTGATCGCAGGCGCAAAACTCCTTCAAGAAGGAAAAATGTTGTCTCGGCTTGGGGCCGCCGGCCTGATGCTGGCCGGCATCGTGCTGATCGGGATCGGTTGAGCCGGTTTAACTGACCGGGGCCTCGGTGGAAAGAACGTTCCAGGGCGGTAATTCCCTCCAGCCCGCCGCTTGAATTCGCCGCCAAAACACTTCGAGAAGACGATGGGCCTCGGTTCGCGAGCCTTGAAAAATGGCGCTCCCCTGAACAGAAAGAAACGTCCAGGCCACCACACCCTCCGATACAGAGACGTTGACAGAGGTAATCAATCCCGAGCGGACCTCAATGGCCGAGTCTCGGTCTCGAGGTGGAGCCTGATCGCCCTGCTGACGCACAAACTCTTCGACCGCATCGCGATGCTCACGGTCAAGCGCTTTGGCGTTAGCTGATCCGACCATCAGTTCATACGACTGATCGAGGAGTGCCATCGCAAGCCGACGCGTAATCCAGAACTTTGCCTCTCCGCCGTCGCGAACCATCCGAAGCCAGAGTCGATCTTCGGAGTCACTGTATCCCACCGTCAGGCTTGAATAAGTCTGGCTCATCGACCCTCCGCCAGTCGCCACCCTTTTTTCTTCAGGCATTCAGCCAGGCGGCGCTGGACTTCGGCCTCAAACTCGCGATCGATTGCGGCCTGGTCCATCATGCGAATCACGCTCGCCAGGCCTGTAAAGTTGACGACCGGGGGCGGCGCCTGCGGACGGGAGACTTCAGCACGGGCGGCAGTTTCACAAAACACGGCATCCACTTCGACACCGACGCCTGGCCGATCAGGGTGTACCCAGACAGGAGATGCTGCTGCGCAGCCGACCAACAGGCAAGCCAGAACCCAGGCGCGGCCCTGAAGAAATGCTCTACGGTTCAAGCGATGTTCCATGTGCCGCTCCCTTAAGCCCCCATTATCCGGCATTGGGCGGGGCCATTGGGCAACATAGCAAGAGGCAAGCGAGGCCAGGAAATGGGTAGCGGGGGCAGGATTTGAACCTACGACCTTCGGGTTATGAGCCCGACGAGCTGCCAGACTGCTCCACCCCGCGTCAGAGAGATAATGATTCTATATGAAATTCTGCTCCCTATGCGGCAGCCCCACCCAAGAACGCGTTCCAGAGGGCGACACTCGACTGCGGGCAGTCTGCTCCCGCTGCGACACCATTCACTACGTCAATCCAAAAATGGTGCTCGGTACGATCCCCGTGTGGGGAGATCAAGTGCTGCTCTGTCGTCGCGCTATTGAGCCGCGGCTCGGCATGTGGACCCTGCCCGCAGGCTTTATGGAACTGGGCGAATCGACGGCGAACGGCGCAATGCGTGAAACAATGGAAGAGGCCGGAGCCCGTGTTGAACTGGGCCCGCTGTTCAGTGTTCTCGATGTCCCCCACGTGGATCAGGTGCATCTTTTTTATTTGGCAACGCTGCTTGATCTTGACTTCGCTGCGGGACCAGAAAGCTTGGAAGTCCGGCTCTTTCATGAGCATGAGATCCCCTGGTCAACCATTGCCTTTCGCACGATTGTCGCGACCTTGAGATTTTATTTTCACGATCGACGCCAAGGCCTGATGTCTTTACACACCGGTGATATCCGCGAGGTCCAGCTCCCCCATGAATCGCACACTCAGCTGGATCAACCCCGATGATCCGCTGCCCCCAACGCAGCTTGCGTTAACGCCCGACGAAGGGGCCAATGGCCTGCTGGCTGCGGGCGCTGACCTCAGCAGTACGCGGCTCATCGAGGCCTATCAGCGCGGTGTCTTTCCTTGGTTTTCCAAGGGCGAGCCCGTACTGTGGTGGACTCCCGATCCACGTATGGTGCTGAAGATTGCCGACTTCAAAGTTTCAAAATCTTTTTCCAAAACCCTGCGGCTGGCCTGCACCGATCCCGAACTGGAGATCCGCTGCGATCAGGATTTCGAGGGGGTCATGCGGGCCTGCGCCGAGGCCCGGCCTGGACAGTCCGGCACCTGGATCAGCGACCCGATGATTCAGTGCTATTGCGAATTGCACGGCCTGGGCCTGGCCCACTGCGTGACCGTTCATCGCAGCGGTCAGCTGCTGGGCGGACTCTACTGTGTGGCAATTGGCAAGATGGTGTTTGGCGAGTCCATGTTTAGCCGCGCGGCCGATGGCTCCAAGCTTGCCCTTGCGGCCCTGGTGGGATGGCTTCGTTCGCAGGGCGGCCTGGTGATAGACTGCCAGCAGAAAACGGAACACTTGGCATCGCTGGGGGCACAAGAGATCAGACGGCAGGAGTTTGAATTCATCGTGCAAGATTTAACCAGGCGCGACACACTGGCCTGGTCCACTGCGCCTGTCTCTAAACTGGATCTTCTAAGGCTTACGCATGTCGCACCTTAAAGACCTTCCTGTTGTTTCGCTGCAGTTTTATGTCACCGCGCCCTACCCCTGCAGCTACCTGCCCCATCACAAGGCCCGCTCACAGGTCGCCACCCCCAATCATCTGATCAATTCACCGATCTACAGCGATCTTGTACAGGTGGGTTTTCGTCGGAGCGGCGTGTTTGCCTATCGACCCTACTGTGATGGCTGCAAATCCTGCATCCCCCTGCGGGTGCCCGTCCATGAGTTTGAGCCGAATCGTATTCAGCGGCGCATCTGGAATCGCAATCAAGATCTTGAGGTGAAGACTTCGCCGCTGCGGTTTGATGAAGAGCACTACGATCTCTACCAACGTTATCAGTCGCTGCGCCACGCTGGCGGCGGTATGGATCACGACAGCCGAGAGCAATATGCGCAGTTTCTGCTGCAAAGCCGGGTGGAATCGCAGTTAATCGAATTCCGCAGCCCAGCCGGTGAATTGAAGATGATTTCAATTGTCGACCTGCTCAATGCCGGCATCTCCTCGGTCTACACGTTTTACGATCCCTACGAATCACGGCGCAGTCTGGGCTCCTATGGCATCTTGTGGCAGATCGATCTCTGTCAGCGGCTATCGCTTCCGCATCTGTATCTCGGCTACTGGATCGCCGAGAGTCCGAAAATGTCCTACAAGGCGCTATTTAAGCCCCACGAGACTCTTGAAAACGGCATCTGGGTCCGCCGCTAGGTGCTGCTGGACGTGAACGTCTTCTCAGGCTTTCCGCTGATTCGGCCGCTGCTGTTTTCGATGCAGGCCGAGGACGCCCATGACTTCACCCTCACCTGGCTAGACCGGCTGCATCACGCTGGCCTGCTGCCCGCATCAGCGCCGCTGCCCGGCGCCTCCAAGCGTCTCATGGGGCTGAATTTTGCCAATCCAATTGGCCTGGCTGCTGGCCTGGATAAGAATGCGGCCCATCTGGATAGCCTTGCAAGTTTCGGGTTTGGATTTATCGAAGTGGGTACTGTGACGCCCCGGCCCCAGCCCGGCAATCCGAAGCCCCGGATGTTTCGTCTCACACAGCATGAGGCGCTGATCAATCGCCTGGGATTTAATAACGCAGGCCTTGAGCACTTTCTTCGCAATGTCCAGCAATCTCGCTGGGCGACCGATCGGCGCGGCGTGCTGGGATTAAACATCGGGAAGAACGCAACAACACCTATCGAAAATGCCTTAGAGGATTACCTTGCGGGTTTTGAGGCAGTCGCACCGTGGGCCGATTACGTCACCGTCAACATCTCCTCGCCCAATACAAAGGGCCTTCGTGATCTTCAAGAGCAGAACGCTTTAAATCGGCTGCTCGAGGGCCTGAAAGCAGCCCAGCAGCGACTGACGCAGCAGCAGCAACGGCATGTGCCGCTGGTACTCAAAATTGCACCCGATCTAACGGATGATCAGGTCATCGAAATTGCCACGCTTTTGCGTACTCACAGCATCGAGGGCGTGATCGCCACCAATACGACCCTGAATCGCACTGCAGTCAATGGCCATCTCTATGCCAACGAGCAAGGCGGCCTGTCGGGCGCACCGCTGCTCGAACAATCCAATCACGTGATTCGGCTGCTGCGCAGCAGCCTGCCCTCGGATGTGGTGATTGTTGGTGTCGGTGGCGTGCTCAGTGGCGAAGATGCGAAAAGCAAACTCGCCGCAGGTGCGGACCTGGTGCAGCTTTACACTGGCCTGATTTATCGAGGGCCGGCGCTTGTTGCTGAGGCAGTCCGAGCAACACGGTCCGAGTAAAGCTCGCGGAAGGTCTTCGATGCCGGCGTGGGCAGATCACGAAAATCAGTCCAGCCCTTTGCAAAAGTAAGATGCTGAATACGGCCCGCCTTGCGGCCCAGACTGCGTAAAACCCGATTCGCAATTCCCGTCAGCAGTGCATAGAGGTTGGGCCGCACCGCCACAAAACCCCAGACCGCCATTGCGAACCGCTCCGCATTGGGCCGCAGGTGGCGATCGAACTGACGTTCCCGCAGCTTTCGAAGCAAATCCGGCAATGGAATGGCCACAGGGCAGACGACATGACACTCGCCGCACATGGTGGCTGCCTGAGGCAGATCCAAAGCATTTTCGAGGCCGACATAGTTGGGCGTAAGCACTGAGCCCATCGGCCCCGGATAGACCCAGCCATACGCATGGCCGCCAATCTTTTGATAGACCGGGCAGTGATTCATGCAGGCCCCACACCGAATACAGCGCAGCATCTCTTGAAATTCGCTGCCCAGCAGGCTGGAGCGGCCACCGTCGACCAGCACGAAATACATGTGGTCGGGGCCATCGGCCTCGCCCGGCGCACGGACTCCGGTTAAAAGTGAAATGTAATTTGAGATGGACTGGCCGGTGGCGCTGCGGGTCAGCAGACGGACGATGGTGGCAAAGTCTTCAAATGTGGGAAGAATCTTTTCGATGCCCGTCACAACGACATGCACGCGCGGCATTACCGTGCACATGCCCTCGTTACCCTCGTTGGTGACAATGCCCACCGATCCGGTCTCGGCAATCAGAAAATTGCCACCCGTTACGCCCATGTCTGACTTTAGAAACTTCGGCCGCAGGACCTCGCGGGCCTCGCGCGTCATCTGGGGAATATCCGTTAGGCGAGGACGATCATGGACCTTGGCAAACAGATCCGAAATTTCTTCCTTATCTTTATGAATAACGGGCGCGATGATGTGACTGGGCGCCTCGTTGTCATTGATTTGCAAAATATATTCGCCCAGATCGGTCTCAACGGACTCAATGCCGGCCCGCTCAAGGGCTGAGTTGAGCGCCATCTCCTCAGAGACCATCGACTTTGACTTGGTCACCAGCTTGACGTCGTGCTGCTGCGCGATCTTTACCACCAGTTCCGAGGCCTGGGCGGGCGTCTCGGCAAACAACACAGTGGCCCCGCGGGCCTGGGCGTTGCGCTCAAACATTTCCAGCCATACATCGAGCCGATCCAGAGCCCGATTGCGCCGCTCCACTGCCGCCTGACGGGTCGCAGTGAAATCGATCTCCTGGATCACGCTGGATCGGGCCGTGACAAACTTATCAGCAAGTTTTTTTAAATTGCGCTGCAGGCGAGTGTCAGCAAGCTTCTCGCCTGCTCGTGCCTGAAAGTGCATGGATTGAACGCGCATACGTCAGTGAACCCCTATCGTCCGAGAGTCATTTAGCCTGAGGAACGGCCCCGGCCCACATCACCGGCAAGCACCTGCGCGACATGCAAGACCTGGGTACGCTCATCGCCGAGCCGCCGCAGCCGGCCCTCAATGTGGAGCATACAGCCGAGATCCCCCATGACGACCGCCTGGGACTGCGTGGCCTGCACATTATGAATTTTTTCGTCAACAATCGCTGCAGAAACATTGCCGTATTTCATGGCAAACGCACCGCCAAATCCGCAGCAGGATCGGCAGTCTTTCATTTCATTGAGCTTTAGGCCAGGAATCTTTGCCAGAAGTGCCCGGGGCTGCTCCGCAACGCCCAACTCGCGCAGGCCGCTGCAGCTATCGTGATAGGTCACGGTGCCCTCAAGCTGTCCCGGCACATCTGAAACTTTCATGACCCGCACCAGGAAATCGGTCAGCTCATAAATGCGCGGCGCCAGATCGGCCATGCGCCGCTTCATTTCAGGATCGTTGCCAAAGAGTTCGAAATAATGGACCTTGATCATCCCGGCACACGAGCCCGAGGGAATCACGACGTAGTCAAAACCCTGGAGCTGTTCAATGACCCGAACCGCGAGCTGGTGGGCGGTTCGTCGGTCCCCGCCGTTGTAGGCGGGCTGGCCACAGCAGGTCTGGCCCTCGGGAACCACCACCTCACAGCCGCAGGCCTCCAGCAGCTTGAGCGCGGCCAGGCCGATCTCGGGCCGCATCATGTCGACCAGACAAGTGACAAAAAGGGCGATGCGCTTGGGGTTTTCAGTCATCGATTAGCGGGGCCTGGGGGCTAGAGACTCTGGATTTCATGCAATAAAATGGGATTTTGCCACTTGGTATGGGCCAGATGCCGGTTTCACCCTCTTCAGCCGCGAAAAAACCTCGGCCCCCCGCTGTGGCCGGGTCCGACCGCCGGCCCCTGCTCGCCCCGCCCATTGAGGCGCCCCGGCTGGCGATCCAGGTCATCGAACGCATGATGACCCTGCTGGATGCGCTGGCGAAAAAGTCTGAGCCAGTATCGTTGAAGGAGCTCTCCCAGTCTAGCCGTCTGCACCCCTCGACAGCCCATCGCATTCTCAATGACCTTGTGCTTGCGCGAATGGTGGACCGGACTGAGCCGGGCAGCTACCAGCTCGGCATGCGGCTTTTGGAGCTCGGTAATTTGGTGAAGGCTCGGCTCAACGTGCGCGATGCTGCTGCCGGACCGATGCGGGAGCTGCATCGGCTTACTGGTGAGACCGTCAACCTTTCAGTGCGGCAAGGCGATGAAATTGTGTACGTTGAGCGGACGGTTAGCGAACGCTCAGGCATGCAAGTTGTGCGGGCAATCGGAGGCCGGGCACCCCTGCATCTCACGTCGACTGGAAAGCTCTTTCTCGCTAACGACGACACGCGTGCCGTTCGATCGTATGCAATGCGGACCGGCCTGGCGGGCCACACACCGAATAGCATCACTGCATTGAATCAGCTTGAGCAAGAACTCGATGAGGTGCGACGTCTAGGCTATGCGCGGGACAACGAAGAGCTTGAGTTGGGCGTGCGCTGTATCGCAGCCGGTATTCGCGATGACAGCCAATCTCTGGTGGCAGGGCTATCAATCTCTGCGCCAGCAGATCGGGCCAATGATGGATGGCTTCAGGCGCTTGCGGATACCGCCCGGGCGATTTCGTCGTCGCTGGGCTATGAACGCACCGCAGAGGCCTGACGGTCCCGTTCAATTGAGAGCCAACGGCGGATACGCTCTGCATCCGCGAGCCGTTTGGCACTGCCCTCTGCATCCAGCATCACGATGATCACATCGCGTTGATCAAGGCGGGCCTGCATGACCAGGCATTTGCCCGCATCCCGGATGAATCCAGTTTTCGATAAGCCAATATCCCAATTGTCGTCGCGAGTCAGCGCATTCGTATTTTTAAATTGCTGCTGCCGGCCGCCCACCCGAACGACCGCATCCCGGTCGGTCGAATAATCCCGAATCAGGGGAATGTGATGGGCAGCGTTGACCAAGACCGCCAAATCCCGGGGCGAAGCCACGTTGCCACTGCTTAGGCCTGTGGGTTCAACAAAAGTTGAGCTGGTCATGCCCAGCGCCCAGGCCTTGTCATTCATTGCGATCACAAATGCCGGCAGTCCCCCCGGATAGCTTCTGCCGAGTGCATTCGCGGCGCGATTTTCCGATGACATCAGTGCGAGATGGAGTAACTCTCCTCGAGTAAAACTGGCGCCCACCTTAAGCCGCGAAGCGGAATACTTTTCAAGCTGGGTGTCTTCGCGGGCAATCACGATCGATTCATCTAAAGGCTGGCCAGCATCCAAAACCACCATCGCCGTCATGACCTTGGTTATCGAAGCGATGGGCAGGGCCGCATCAGCATTTTTCTCAAGCAGCACTTCGCCAGAGGCCTGATCCATCACCATCACGGCGCTGGAATTCAACGACAGGTCTGCAAGCTCAGACCGCAGGCCCAGCCGCGTACCCATCGAGTTGTAGCCGGGCTCGGCCTTTACCTTGGATGTCCTGACACCCTGCGCAGGCGCGCGGGCCACGTTCTTTTTCGGGCTGTTGGCACTGCGTGTTGTCGCTGTGTTCTGCGCAGGCTTGGCTGGACGCGCGGCTGTCGCGGAAGGCGGCTTTGCCTGAGCGGGCTTTGCCTGAGCGGGCTTAGCGGCAGCGGAAGTTTTGGGGGCGGCTCTCTCCGCGGATGCGCCCGACTGGGCGAAGACGGATGCAGGCCCAAGCCCCCAGCCGACCACGAGACAGCTCAGCGCGGCTGATGCGTTGCGCAAAAACTTCGAATTTCCACGCGAAATGTGTATGCAGTGAGCCCTCAATGGACCTCCCTTTTCCATCGAAGACGGCATCCTAGCAAAGGAACTTTATTTCGCCAAGTAAAAAATCAATTTTTTCAATGGCTTAGAGCCGGTTCTGAAGGTCCGCTCTTATTGTTGACATACTGCAGCGCACAATTTACGGTCTGAAAATGGATATCGACCGTATCTTGAATGGTTCGGCCATAGCCGCCTGCCATCGCAATCGCTATCGGCACTCCAAGGCCACGAACAAACTCCAATACCTGACGATCACGCGCCAGCAGGCCGTCCTTGGTCAGCGCCAGTCGGCCAAGACGGTCATCGCAAAACGGATCTGCGCCCGCCAAATAAATCACGAGGCTTGGCAAAAATTGTGTGCGGATCTGAATCAATGCGGCCCGCAGTGACTCAAGATACATCGCATCATCCGTGCCGTCGGGCAATTCAATATCGAGATCGGATCGCTCTTTCACAAAGGGATAGTTCTCGGCGGCATGCATGGAGAACGCAAAAATATTCGAATCATCACGGGTCATCGCAGCGGTGCCGTTGCCCTGATGCACATCGAGGTCGATGACCAGGCACTTCGTGGCAAGGCCCTCGCGCTGCATCAGCCGCGCTGCCACGACCGCATCGTTAAAGCAGCAAAATCCCTCGCCGCGATCGCGATACGCATGATGCGTTCCGCCCGCAAGATTGATCCCCACCCCATCGCGAAATGCAGCACGGCAGGCCATGACGGTGGCGCCAGCGGATCGGCGCGACCGCTCCACCATCTCGGGTGACCATGGAAAGCCAATGGCCATCATCTCCTTGCGGGACAGATCACCTCCGACAAGCCTTCGGATGTAATCGGGGCTGTGGGCGACGGCCAGGGCCTCATTCGTCAGCGGTTCTGGCTCAAGCAGCCGAATCTCGGGAAGGGTCTGGCCAATGCGCTCGCGCAGTAGCCGATACTTTTCCATGGGAAATCGATGGCCCGCTGGCAGCGGCAACACAAACCGATCGCTATAAAATGCATCCATATACCAACAATACAAGGAGGAACACCATGGGACTTTATCCCACACCCGAAGATCTCAGCGCTGCCCAAAAGCAAAACATCGAGGCCATGATGAAGCTGTCGCAAAAGGCGTTCGAGGGCATTGAAAAGATGGTGGAGCTTCAGCTGAATGCCGCCCGCGCCTCGCTGCAGGAGACCGCTGATAAATTCCAGGCGCTGATGAGTGTGAAGGATGCGCAAGACGTGGTGAGCCTAAATAAAGACATCGCCACGCCGAATGCTGAGAAGGCACTCGCCTATTCCCGAACCATCTATGACATTGCTTCACAGACCAGCAGTGAATTCCATCGTCTGGTCGATGCCCAGATTGCAGACGCCAACAAAAAATTAATCGATGCTTTGGATGATTTTTCTCGCAATGCGCCAGCAGGCTCAGAGGGTGTTGTCGCGATGATGAAGTCCTCGCTGACTGCGGCCAGCTCTGCCTACGAGACCGCAAACAAGGCCGCCCGTCAGGTCGTTGAGATGGCCGAGCGCAACATGCGTTCTGCTGCTGAGGCTGGCTTAAACGCAAGCAAGCGCTAGCCGAGTCCTGCGGCTTAACGCCGGTCCTGACGCTCCTCGGTGATTTGGCCGCCGAGGTCCGTCACGCCGGCGCGAAACTCAAGATAGGCCTGCTCGAATGCCTCGGGCGGTGCTGATTCATCCTGGCGGCCCGATGCTTTAAGTCCTAACTCAACATGCCGCGGCAGACCCGCCTCGCCCGCCGACGGCAGGCTGTAGATTTTGAATTGCGGATATTTCTGCGCAATAGTCTGCATCAGTGGCGTGACCGCCGCCTCAAATAAATCCAGCACAATCATCGACCGATCGAACTCCGCAACGGATCGAAACAAATGGTTGTAGTAAGTCTCCAGCACCCACTCCAGCATCGGCCAGGCCATCACCGGAAAGCCCGGAACAAAATAATGCTCATGAATCGAGAAGCCCGCGATTTTGTTGTAAGGATTCGGAATGATGGCGCTGCCCGATGGAAACTCCCCCATGCGAAGACGCTCCACTGTCGCCGGCTGCCCGGTCTCGGCCGCCCGCTCACGAATGAGCCGCTCAGCCTGTGGATGCAGCACCAACTTGCAGCCCAGGGCCTCCGCAGCCGCCTGGCGGGTATGGTCGTCGGGCGTTGATCCAATGCCGCCGCAGCACAACACCACATCGCCTGACCGAAATGACTCACGCAGGGCCCGCACACAACGGGTGCGGTCATCGCCGAGGTAATTCACCCAAGACAACGCAAGACCACGGGCCCCCAAAATCTCGCGGGTTTTTTCAAAATGCCGATCCTGCCGTTTTCCCGAGAGGATCTCGTCGCCAAAAATAAATAGCCCAAAGGCGCGCTCGGTCATCGAATTTATCCTGCAGGATTGCGAGAGAACAAGGCCCGCATCATATTGCGCAAACCAATCCACTGCTGACTCAGAAAGCCTTGGCCATAATCCACGCCCTGCCCTTGATCGCGGATGCCGGTTGCCTCCAGCGGCTCGTGACGGGCAAGCCGGCGATCACCACTCCAGTCAGCGGTGCGAAACACCATATCCCAGATCGGAAATAAGACTGCGAAATTCACGCCCCGCTGGGGGCCCTCGTGGCCAATACCGACGCCATGATGCAGACGATGAAAGGCGGGAGAGACCAGGGCCCTAGAGATCACGGCGGGAAACGGAATGCCGCAGTTGGCGTGCTGCAGGCTCTGCCAGAGCCGGGTGAAGACCACAATGCCAACAAACTGTTCCGGCGCCACGCCGATGAATAAGGCAACCATCGCCAGAATGGCATCGCGAATCAGATCATCCAGAAGGTGGTTGCGGTTGTCCGTCCAGAGTGTCATGCGGCGCTGAGCGTGGTGAATAGCATGCAGGGCCCACCACCAATTCCAGCGATGCTGGGCCCGATGAATCCAATAGTCGACAAAATCCAGAATCAGCAGATACACCAAGGCCCCCATCAGGGGTGCATAGGCGAGTCCCAGCGCTGCATCCACCTCAAGTGTTGGTATGCCCCAGGCCCCCAGGCTATCCCGCAGTTTTAATACCGGGGTCTCGAGCACCGCAAATACAAAAATCGAAAAAGCGCCGAGCCGATGCAGCAAGGTGTAAGCGATATCAATGCCCACCCGATCGCCACGGCCACCGGGACCACGCCGCTCTGCCGGCGCAATGCGCTCAAGCGGCAGAATCACCAAGGCCATTAACAAGAGTTCAAAGCCGCCAATCAGAAACCATTCTGTGAAGTCGAAGGCCTCATCGATATACGCAATTCCATCAAGGGCCACCAGCATGGGCAGCACAACGCCCTCGAATAAGGCGGCATGCAGTTCGGCGAAGGCCTCAACGAGTTGATCCATCATCGGGCCAGCCGCCCCCGCGAAAGGCTGGCCTGCGGCAAGAGCTCAAAGCAAAAGCCGCTGGCTTTAAGGCCCGCGATCAATGGATCCAGCATCGGCGCATAAGGATCGCTGCGCGACCAGATCCCAAGATGGGCCATCAAGATGTCGCCGCTACGAATTAAACGCAGGGCTTGATCCAGGAGCATCCGATTTGGATAGCGATCACTGGGCAACTCATCGCCAAGAAAACCTGCAGGACTCCAGTGAATATGTGTATAGCCACAGGCCTTGGCCGCACGCAGGGTCTCGGCTGTGGTGATGCCACCGGGCGCACGCCAGATGGCATCCAGGGGCCGGCCCGTCAGCCGCTCGAACTGACGGCCAACGCGGTTTAACTCCTCGCAGAAGTCGGTCGCATTTAGCCGCATCAGCTGCCCGGCCTGCTCCCCAAACTGCGGCCGATAGCGAATCACACCGGCCTGGTCGGCCAGGATGCGGCCATGACGCCAGGTGTGGCTGCCAAATCCATGGCCCTCTGCGGTCCGCGCCTGCCAATAAATTTTCCAGCTGTCATCCAGTGCATGATCGCCACGAAATGTCTTTTCATTGGCAAGAAAAAAGGTGGCCTTGACATGATGCTTTTGCAAAATCTGTGCAATCAACTCAGCGCTCTGCATGCCTCCTGTGTCGAGGGTCAGGTAGACGGGCTTGGCACAGCCACCAGGGGCCTGTGCCACTGCAGCCAACGGCCACAGGAAGGCCCCCGCGCTCAGAAAAATTCCTGCTAGAGCGCTCACGGGCTTAGCCAGAGCGCTAGAGAAGATCGGCCCGATCATGCAGATAGACTCCGTGGGGTGATTTACCGACCATGACGCGCTTCACCACTTTGGATTGATCCAGATCCACCAGCGCGACCGACCGGGTCCATCGCTGAGTCACCCAGAGCTGCTTGCCAGAGCGGTGAATATCCATGCAATCCGGGCCGCCCGAGACCCGGATCTCAGCCTCGACCTTTAGCGTACTCATATCAATTTTGGAGAGCGTATTGGCGACCCGATTGGTGACCCAGAGATGACGTTTATTGCCCTGATTACGAAAGGCATGGGCGCCATCGCCAGTCTTGATGGCGGCAACCAAACGGGGGCCTGCCGAATTTCCGATACGCGGCTCAATGACCTGCACATTACTCTCGCCCATACAGCCCACAAACACCAGTTTTGAGTCAGGAGAGATGGTAACGCCAGCCGGCAGCCGGCCGGTTTTCATGCGCCAGAGCACTGCCAGTTTTTTTAGATCAATGGCCACCAGTTCGTCAGACTCCTGCAGGGTACAAAACACCACACGGCTGTCTTCGGTAAAGACCAGATGGCTCGGGGTCTTGGCCAAGTCGAATCGGCTCAGCAATTTCAATGACAGCTGATCACCATTACCGCTGCGACGATATACATCCACATGGTCAAGCCGATTGGCGCAGGTGACGAAGATATTTTGATCCGGCGAAAATCCAAGGTGATACGGATCAGCGATACCCTGCATGGACGTCATGACCTTGCCAGAGGCTGGATCCAGAAAGGTGAGCGAGTCCGACATTGCATTGCCAATCACCACCTGACGATTATCCGGGGTGGGGTAGAGATGATGGGGCTCTTTGCCGGTGGAGACACGCGTCAAGACCTTGTGCGTGACCGGGTGAATCAGCGAGACATCGGCATCACGTGAATTCAACACGATGATGGGAAATTCGACCGCGGCCGCAAGGGCCTCCTTGCCAGCATCCTTGACCGCCGGTGCGGCACGGGCATCCGACTGAGATATCAGCCCTGCAGTGCCCACTGCGGCTGGCATCGACCAGGCGGCCGCACAAGAGGTGGCTGCCGCAATCAGCCTGCGGCGCAAGAGCTGTTCTGAATTCATTGGCCCGGATTATCGCCTTATTCCTGAAGGGCCGCCCATGCCTTCTGTAAGCGTTTCACCGAGACCGGCATCGGTGTTTTTAATTCTTGTGCAAACAACGCGACCCGGAGTTCCTCCACCATCCATCGAAACTCAATCATGCGATCCGGCCATGGCCCTCGGTGCTGCGCAGCCCATCTCCAGAGCCCGGCCTCAACCGAGGCCACCTCGGCCGCCCAGCGTTGATCACGCGCTGAATCGGCTCGGCATTTCTCGAGCCGTGATGCCATCGCCTTTAAGTAACGTGGCAGATGGGCAGCACGATCGGCGGGGATGGCCGTCATGAAATCTTTCGCAAGCAGCCGGCCGAATTGGGCCTCAAGGTCGGCCTGGGTGGATCGAAAGGCCTTTAATCCCACGATCTTTTTTTGTAGGCCTGCGGCCTCAGTGAGCACCGCTGCCAGCCATCGTAAGAGCTCTTGGCCGATGAGCATTACCCGAGAGCGGCCTGCGGCAAGTCGCGCCTGAAATTCATCATCGGACTGCGGAAGCCCCTCGGCAAGAAACACGCGGCCAATGACTGCCGCCTGAAACTGGGTGATGAGCTGCTCGTGGCTGCCAAAGCTGCTGTATGCAATTCCAATCTCTCTGCGGCTATTGATCTCTTTTTCTAAGGCCTTAAAGGCCTCTTTCGATCCGCTTACAAATCGGCCAATCCATTGCTCGCGGCCCATCCCCCCTGGTAGGGACTCGGACGGCTCACGACGTAAACCCAGCTCAGCCACCAGTAGCTCCACATCGCGGCCCTCGGCCAGCCTGCGGCCGTGGGGATCCAGAACACGAATATTCATTCGACAGTGCGGGCTGAGACCATCGAGCTTGAATTCATCCCGGCGCACCGCAATCCCCGTCTGCTGGGCGATATCTTTTGCCAGCGCGGTGATCAGGGGTATGGATCCCGCACGGTCGGCCCAGCGTTGGCAGAAGGCCTCGGCATACTCGGGCAGGGGCACACAATGCCGACGAATCCTTTGCGGCAGGCTTTTAAGTAAGCCCTGCACCTTCTCGCGCAGCATGCCCGGCACGAGCCATTCCATGGGTACCGGATCCAGATCAATGAGTGTCTCCGCTGATGTCAATAGCGTCACGCCGTCACGGGCATCGCCGGGCTCGAAGTGATACTCAAGGGCAAAGGATTGCCCGTGCTGATCCTGCCGATGGACCTTGGGGAACTGGTCAGTCGTAATGCCAGCGGCCTCATGCCGCATGAGGTCTTCTTTTTTCAAGCACAGCAGCTCGGCATTCTGTCGGACCGCCTGGCGATACCAGGCATCAAAGCTGTCGGCATCGACGACCGACTCCGGAATCTGTTGGTCGTAAAACGCAAACAGCAGATGCTCATCCACCAAAATGTCGGGCCGGCGGGACTTATGCTCCAGGGCCTCGATTTCACGAATGCGGCTGCGATTGACAGCGAAAAACCGGTGGCTACAGTCCCAGTCCTGCTCCACCAGGGCCTGCCGAATAAAAATCTCCCGGGCCTCTTGCTGCTGTGAAGGGCCCAGCGGGGCCCAGGCCACCTTGCGCCGCTGAATCACCGTCAGGCCATAAAGTGTCGCCCGCTGGAAGCCCACTACCCTGCCCGAATTTTTTTCCCAATGGGGCTCAGCAAAACTTCTCTTCAGAAGATGGGCCGCACTGTCTTCAAGCCATTCCGGCTCAATGGCAGCAATCGTGCGTGCAAAAAGCCGCGAGGTCTCGATCTGTTCTGCGGCCATGAGCCAGCGTGGCGGTTTTTTCGCCAGCGGGGATCCCGGCCAAATGAGGAACTTCACGTCATGGCAGCCCTGCCAGATAGGCTCATCGGGCGCGCGGCAGCCAACATTGGAAAGCAGGCCTGAGAGAATTGCCAGATGAATCGCCGGCTCCGAGGCAGGCTGCTGATTCGGCCGCCAATGTAACTCTGCGGCGAGCTCGGAGAGCTGCTGATGGACTTCCCGCCACTCGCGGACTCGCAATGGCGATAAAAACTCGCTTCGCAAGGACTGATCGAATTTTCGATTCGACTCACGGGCTGCCGATCGGCCTTCGATGTGCTGCCAGAGCTTCAGTAAAGCGATAAATTCACTGCGCGGGTCGGCAAATCGCGCATGGGAGCGATCCGCCAGGGCCGCCTGATCTTGAGGCCGTTCGCGCGGATCCTGGACCGATAAGGCAGAGGCAATGATGAGCACTTCCTTGAGTGCGCCGAGCTGTTGGCCCTGAATCAACATCCGCCCAATTCGCGGATCCACAGGCAGTCGGGCCAATGTGCGGCCGATCTCCGTCAACTCGCCCGCCTGATCAATTGCATTGAGCTCCCGCAGCACGGTCAGGCCATCTGCAATTGCTTTGCCCGATGGCGGATCCACAAACGGAAAATCCCGAATATCGGGCAGGCTCAAGGCTTTCATGCGCAGCATGACCGCCGCCAGCGAACTGCGATGAATCTCAGGGTCCGCAAACGCAGGCCGCTGCAAGAAATCCTGCTCATCAAAAAGCCGAATACAGATTCCCTCCGCAAGCCGGCCGCAACGGCCCATGCGCTGATTGGCCTGGGCCTGGGGAATGGGCTCAATCTGCAGCTGCTCGACTTTGGCCCGATAACGGTAACGCTTGACGCGGGCTAAGCCGCTATCCACCACATAGCGAATGCCCGGCACCGTGAGCGAGGTCTCCGCCACATTGGTGGCCAGCACCACACGGCGCCTGCCGGAATGACGAAAGATTCTCTCTTGATCGGACTGCGATAAGCGGGCATAAAGCGGCAGCACCTCGGCGGCCTGGCGGCCTGACTTTGCAAGCAGGCTCTGCGCAGAGCGTCCGCGCAGCTCATCGGCGACCGCCTTGATTTCGCGCTCACCCGGTAAAAAAACCAAGATATCGCCAGGGCCCTGCCCATTCCAATCCCGCTCGCACTCCTCCACTCCAGCGACCACGAGCTCAACGAGATCCGATTCGGTTGATTCCGCAGGCCGCCAGCGGACCTCAACCGGGAACATCCGGCCCGAGACCTCAATGACGGGCGAAGGCTGGTCCTGCTGGCCGAAATGCCGGGCAAACCGTTGTGCATCAAGCGTCGCTGAGGTGATGATCACCCGGAGATCAGGCCGCTTCGGCAGCAGGTTTTTCAGGTAGCCCAGAAGAAAATCGATATTCAGACTGCGCTCATGGGCCTCATCAACAATGATGGTGTCATAGGCCCTGAGCATCGGGTCTTTCTGTGTTTGACTGAGCAAAATACCATCAGTCATCAGCTTGATCGGAACGCCAGCGCGGGACCGGTCCTGAAACCGAATCTGATAGCCCACCGCAGCCTCGGGGCCATCACCACACTCGGTCTGCAGCTCCTGGGCGATGCGACGGGCAACCGTGATTGCGGCCAGCCGACGGGGCTGGGTGTGGGCGATGGTCTTTCCGCGGGCGCCCCGGCCCATGGCGAGGGCGATTTTGGGCAGCTGGGTGGTTTTTCCGGATCCGGTCTCGCCACAGACAATCACCACGGGATGATCTCGGATTGCCTGCGCTATCACCTCCCGGTGCGCGCTCACCGGAAGAGATTGCGGGAACTCAATGTGCATTGGAAAAATTATAATCAGGCCATGAGCGCAAACCCCAGCCGCCTGGCGGCCGCAAGGACTCCCCCGCCAGAGCCATCCGGCCAGCTCTCGGATCCGATTGGCTTTGTGTCGTGGCTGCGGACCGTCGCACCCTACATCCACGCCTTTCGCAACAAAACCTTTGTGATTGGCTTTCCCGGAGAGCTGGTGAAATCCGGCCATCTGGAGACACTGGTCCACGATGTTGCACTTCTTGCCGCCATGGGCATGCGGATTGTGCTGGTCCACGGCAGCCGGCCCCAGGTGCAGGAGCAGCTCACGCTGCGTCAGATTGAGAGCCGATTCAGTAACGGACTGCGCATTACCGATAAGCCCTCGCTGGAATGCGCCAAAGAAGCCTCAGGCGAGTTACGGCTTGATATTGAGGCCGCGTTTTCCGCGGGCCTGCCCAATACGCCAATGGGCAATGCCCGTATTCGGATTATTAGCGGCAACTTCGTGACCGCCCGTCCCGTCGGAATTGTCGAGGGCATCGACTTCGAAAACACGGGTGTTGTGCGCAAAGTTGAATCCGAAGCGATTCGAGATGCATTAAATAGCGGCGCACTGGTGCTGCTCTCTCCGCTGGGTTTTTCTCCGACCGGCGAGGCCTTTAACTTATCAATGGAAGATGTCGCAGCCAGCGTTGCGGTCAGCCTGGATGCTGACAAGCTGATTTTCATGGCAGAAGATAACGGCGTGCCTGCCGATCAAGGCAGGCGACTGACCGAGATCTCCGAAGATGATGCTGAAGCAACGATCGCCCGGTCGGGCCTGCATCCCGATGCGGCGTTTACGCTTGAGCATGCCCTGCGGGCCTGCCGCGGCGGTGTCGAGCGGGCCCACATTGTTCCGTTTCATCAAGACGGTGCCCTGCTGCTTGAGCTCTTCACGCACGATGGCATTGGCACCATGATCGTTGAAGAAACCCTAGAGGCATTGCGGGCCGCCAATATCGATGATGTCGCTGCGATTGTTTCCTTAATTGAGCCTCTGGAATCGGATGGAACCTTCGTGAAGCGCGGCCGAGCAAAAATTGAGCGTGATATTGATCGGTTCACAATCATTGAACATGATGGCGTGATCTTTGGCTGCGCGGCCCTGTATGCCTTTCCGAAATCCACCATGGCCGAGCTGGCCTGCCTGATGGTCAAGCCTGAGACCCAGGGCCAGGGCGATGGCGAACGGCTTTTGAAAAGCATTGAACAGCAGGCCCGTCAGGCCGGCATGAAGCAGTTGTTTGTCCTGACCACGCGAACGGCCCACTGGTTTTTAAAACGCGGATTCACGGGCGGCACGGTCGAACAGCTGCCCAAGCTGCGCAAAGAAGCCTACGACTGGGCCCGTAAATCCCAGATTTTGATTAAGACGCTGTAGCGAAACGCTGCTTATTCAGAACGACTGAGCAGCCGAGAGAAGGGTCCGCCGCCGAGCTCGCTGAACTCTGCAAGAATCATTGGCGCCTCATTTGGGGATTCGTGCAGCCGGTCCATGACCTGATCCGAGGCCTGAATCAGACCATCGATGTAATTGGCCGCCTTGCAATCCCGGTGGGCAAACTGCATATGCCAGTCTTGAAAAAGCCGCACCGGAATTGAGGTATCGGCCAAGACTTTAATATCGTGGTGGCGGGTATCTTTTCGAATGGCATTCCAGATGCGCTGCAGGGGCAGATTTGGGCCTTCGATCCACTGAAAGAACATACCCCGATCAAATACCAGAATGCCGGTGATGCCCTCATCGCGATTGCGGGCGCGCGAGCCCGCCAAGAGATACAGTAGGTCCAACTCAGTAAATCCTACTGAGGCCTTACTGTGATAAACGATGGTCGATAAGGTGGTCACTACAACTCCCGAAGGTGCGCTGCATCCTGAGAGTATGACCAATGCCGATCAATTGCAATTCACAAAACGAAAATTCGTTCAGTCCTTGCGCTGAATCACGGGCCACCAAGACCGCCCGTTAAAGGCCATCGCGCACCAAAAGTCTGGGACAAATTGAAAGTCTTCAATCCATAGCAATGTTGAAAGCGCCGTCGCAATGTTGTCCATGTCAATCATTGCATAGCCCGCGGCGTTGGAAAACTGCATGGCTTGGGCCGTTGCCTGGCCGGAGATCCACTGCAACGGACAACGTTCAGGATAATGCGGAATACGCCAATGATTTTCTCTGCCCGTCTGATCAGGACAAAGGACTGCACTCAGGCGCGACAAGATCGTGGTGACGCGCTCAAATGGAATTTGCGAAAAATCCCACAGACTGAATTGCGCATCGCAAGAGATCAGCCGCGCACCCTGGCCCGCCAAGGTTTGAAATCGCTGCGGCAGCATCGGCGAAACCCGCAAATTCGGCTGACTCGGCAAGAGACTGCCCAGCGGCACCGCCCGATCCTGGACCCAGCGGACGGCCATCCGCCGGGCCAGCGCGGCCGCAGGGTGCTCATGCTGGGCCTCGACCATCGCCAATAAGGCGGGCACGGAAGGGTGCCAATGAAAAGTCTCAGATGTTCCGCGGTCTTGTAGGCCGGCAATCACACCGGCAGTGGCGGCCGGCGCCTCTGTCAGCAGGGCATTTACCCCGGTAAGAATTTCATCGAGTGCGCGCTCAATGTCATCGGACATCGTTGGAGATTTCCTAGCGCTTTTCGTTCATCGACTGCACAGATTCGGAAATCGATTGCAGTTGTTGCTGTAAGTTTCGAAGGGACTCAGCGACCGGCTGTGATCGAGACTCAAGCAGCATATTGGTAACTGAAAACTGGGCCTGCGACAGCCCAACGCCGACCTCACGAAGGGCACTGGCCGACGATGGCCGCCTCTGCGGCTGCTCACTGCGTAGACTAAAAAATAAAGCAATGACCACGCAAAGAATCGCGAGCGCGTTTAAAAGCGACCCCAGCGCGACACCGTTTTGGATCAACAGCAGTGCACGGCCCTCGGTGATCCAGGAGAGATCCTGTAAAAAACCAACCCAGAGGTGCCAGCCATTGACAAAGAACTCCATCACCATCTCGGCAGGTGTTAAAGAGGGGCTTGCCCCCTCGGTCTTGGTCCACTCCAGCTGCGGCATCACCATGACCTGCCACTCATCGCCCAGTGGACTCAGTCCGATGAGCCAGCACAGGCCGGCCAGCAAGAGCGCGATACGGATACGTTTCACAGATTGGCCTCCAGTGACGGCAGCGGACGCAGCCGGGCGGGTTCAGCAGCCGGCGTGTCGAGCCACTCTACCGAATCGGCAGCAGCCGCAAGCCAATAATTCCCGGCAGTCCCGATCACTACTGCAAGCTTGGGCTCGGCCAAGGCGGGCTGCTGCGATGACTCAAATAAGCACCAGGGCTCTGCAATCAGGGTAGGCTGGCCCTCAAGCAGTCCAAAATAAACATCGCCAGAGGCAGGCTTCATCAGCTGCGCTGTGGCAAGAATGCGATGAATGCTGGACTTTGGCAGCTGCAATGAACCCTCGCCCCGCACCATCCGAATGGATTGCTCAGACAAGGCTATGAGAGCTTCTCCTCGATCAGCCGACGCAGGCTGCCTGGAGAGCGCTGGAAATATTCACGGCGCACAATCTCGTTGCCGCGCAAATGCGACACCACCCAGGGCCAGTTCTCCTGAATCCAAAAAATTCCACCAAGTCGCGACTGACCCAACGATCCAGAGAAATCTCTCATGGCCTGCGCTTGATTGGCAGACCAGACCTCGGGCGTGACCCATTCGATTCGGGGCACCACCACGATTTGGCTTTCGTTATAACGCACAAGCTTGCGCAGCCGATTCAAATCCCGATTGGCAATCGCCAGACACCCATCGGAGGCCTGCGGTGCGCGGACATGCAGGCTATCTGGCACGCCGTGAATCCAGATGCCGCTACCGGTTCTGCCCGAGTGGTTATCAAACGCATTCGGATAGTCCAGCGTCATTGCATATTTACCGAGAAAACCATCTTTACGCGGATCGCGGATCTCAAACTGGATGCGATAAACACCAAGGGGTGTCTTCTGGTCGCCTTCACGAAATTTGTCGGCACCCCATAAGCCAATGGTGGTGTAAAACTCTTCCTTCAATACAGGCCGGCCTTGCTTACTCACAAAGACATAGAGCCGCGATCGGCTTGCATCCGCCAAAAGAATCGGAATATTTTTATCTGCAGAGCGGGGCATGACCACCAGGTTTTTTGGCAGCATGCCTCCGGGAGTCACCTCGAGACGGACGCGGGCCTCATCCAACAGGTCGCGGTCTGCGCCGTTTAACTGCACGGGCTTACCGGCTAGCGCAATCATCGACTGGGCCTGCAGCCAGTGGGCAAGCCGAGATTTAGGCTCCGATTTCAGTGCATCGCCAGCAAGGCCTGAGCTGGAATCCAGGCGCCCGGCCACCAGGGCCTCAGCAGCCTTACGCAGTTCTGCATCGGCGGCCAGGGCCGGCGATGGGGACAGTGAGGGTAGGCTAAGACAAGTGGCGAGAAGGCTGGCGAGCAAAAGCCGCATTAGCGACCTTCCTCCCGAAGGATCTTCCATGCGCCCGCCTCGCGGATCATAACCGCTGTCTTCACTGAGTTCAATTTCAGGTTCCCTGCCTCATAGCGTTGCCGAAATTTAACTTCAGCATCTCCGCCTGGCAAGAGCTTGACCCGAATCTCGCTCACTTTGACCTCTTCCAGGTCGGGCCGAGTGACCCGGGGCCGACGATGGGCCTCCCATGCTGCCCGCGATGGAAACTGCTGCGGCTCGAATCGATCTGAGTAGGCCGCCACATAGCGCTTAAAGTCTTTGCTCGCCCAGGCTGCAGCCCACTGCTGGATTGCTGCGACCACCGCAGCCTCATCAAGCTTGGCATCACCGGCCGGCCGAGCAGCCGATTCGGCCTTCGCGGCAGGACGCTGATCTCTTGCCTCTTGCGGGCGATCCTGTGTTGCCGCAGACTTCGCTTCTGATTTCGCTTCGGCCTTAGCCTCTGCCTTGGCGTCACCCGCCGAAGATTTTGCAATGGCCTTCGGTGGGGGTTCGACAGAGGCGCCCGGCCGAGGCTCTGCCTGGGCCAACACTACAGGCGGCTCAGCACCTGCTGGCGATGAGCCGCGCAGTGTCAGTTGGGTATTGGGCGGCTTTTTGCCCATGGCCTTTGCGTACGACATTGCGGCCTGCTGACTGAGAATTTCACGCAGGTTATTGAACGCCGCAACGGTCTGCGGATTTTTGTTTAAGGCTTCTTCCAAAACCTCGCGGGCCTGATCGAGCTTGCCCATCTGCGCGAGGGCCAGCGCATAGTCATTGGCCAGCTCGATGTCGTCGGGCCGTTTCTTGATCCATGGCTCCAACACCTTGATCGCACGCTGGGGGTTTTTCTCTTTCAAAGCTGTAGCAGCACGCTGACGATCACGCAGCAGCTCGGTCGTTTCAGAGGCGGACGCTTGAAAAAAACTACACCATCCGAGGGTCAACGCAAGGCCCGCAGCCCACATCTTTGTTTTCATGGCCGCTAGTTTACTAGGCGTTCGGACCAGATTCGAATTCCTGCGGGTGATCTGCGCCAGACCAACTCTTTCAGGTCCTCGCTTTGATGGCTATCCGATCGATAGCGCTGACGGAATCGCACCGTGATCTCCCCCGGGCCAGTCTCTCGGAACGACAGATCCGTCAGCTCGACCTGGATAAATTTCGCCTGGGCCATCCGCTGCGAACGGATCCGAATATGGTCCTCCACCCCAACAAACTCTTTTGAGTAAAAGCCCGAATAGTCCTGCGCGCTGCGGGCGCTCCAGAGCCGCGCCCAGTCCTGCATCGCGCGTTCCACATCGGCCCGCAGCAGCTGAGAGGGGTCCGGAGACTGGGGTGCCGATGCCACCCCGGATGAAGGGCCGATGGCCTCCGCGGAGGGGCTGGCCCCCTCCTTTGCCGGGGCGGCGGGTCGCGCCGATTTGGCCACGGGCCGCTCGACCTCAGCCTCATCCATGCGATGCAGGCCAATGCCTACCGCACTCAACAAAAGAAGAATGCCCGCGATCGGCAGCCAGCGACGGCTCGGCTCGCCATCTGGCTTTGCGCCAGGCAGCAACGTGCTCGAGGGCTCCGCCAGGCCTGCCAGTCGCGTCGGCATGGACACGGCCTGCCAGTCCTCATCTCGCCAGAGGGACTCGACCTGCTGCTGGATACCGAGGGCCTCGGCCACTGTGATGACGGCGCGCTTACAGTAGGCAACGGTATGAAAAGAGGAGCCTTTGCCGGCCTCAATATCCAGCAAATGGTTTTTGGCAACCCCAGTCTTGCGGCACAAGGCATCAACATCGAGCTGCTGGGCAAGTCGGGCTTCGCGGATCAGGTGCGGTATCGACATGACATCAGAACACTGAATGAAGCACTCCAGAGGCGCCCGAACATCGGGCGCTGGAACTCGGTCATTATGCCTGATGCGGCCAGAGCCGCCTGCCGCCGCTTACACGATCTATCTCTTGAAGGCTGGCCTCGTGAGCCAGTCGCTCTTCCTCATTGGCGCGGCGCACGATAAGGCCCGAAGATTCCAGCGCAGCCCCCATCTCGCGAGCGTCGTCGTCATCCTCTGCTGAAATCAGGAGGGCCTCTTGCCCGCGGGTCATCGCGAGGTAGACTTCAGCGAGCAGACGGGCATCGAGCAGCGCCCCGTGCAGCACGCGGTGATCGTTCGCAATACCGTAACGTTGGCACAACGCATCCAAGGAATTGCGCTGGCCTGGATGAAGCTCTCGAGCATGGCTGAGCGAATCCGTCAGCCGCGAACAGTATCCCGAGAACGGCTGCAATCCAGCCCGCTTGAGCTCCTCGTCGAGAAATCCGCGATCGAACTCGGCGTTATGAATCACCACCTCGGCACCCTGAACGAACTCAATCAGCCCTGACGCAATATCGGAAAAAAACGGTTTGTCTTTGAGTTGATCCCAGGTCATGCCATGGACCTGGGTGGCGCCTTCGTCAATTTCACGTTCGGGGTTGAGCGTGACATGAAAGGTCCGATCAGTGATGCGACGGTCGATGCATTCAATACAGCCAATCTCAATCAGCCGATGGCCCTCCTCGACACGCAGGCCCGTGGTCTCCGTGTCAAGCATGACCCAGCGCATGGGACCTCCGGCTGCGAAGACGATCAAAGAACAATACAACGGAGGGCAACACAAAAAGGGTCAGCAGGGTGCCCAACGTCATTCCGCCTACAATTACCCAACCGATCTGGGATCGGCTCTCGGCGCCCGCGCCTCGGGCCAGTGCGAGCGGGACGGCGCCCAGCACCATGGCACCCGTGGTCATCAAAATCGGACGCAATCGCAACACCGCCGCCTCCACGACCGCATCGCGCATTTCACGGCCCTGCTCTCGGAGTTGGTTGGTAAATTCGACAATCAAAATGCCATGCTTAGTGATCAGCCCGACAAGAGTGATCAATCCAATCTGGCTGTAGACATTCAATGTACCGCCTGTGGCCTGCAGGGCAGCCAAGGCCCCAAGCATCGAAAGCGGAACGGTCAGCATAATCATCACTGGGTCTTTAAAAGACTCAAACTGAGCCGCCAAAACCAAGTAGATGAAAAGCAAGGCCAACACAAAGGTAATGCCAAGGCTGCCTGAGGCCCGAACAAACTCCCGCATCGAGCCGGAGAGATCCGTGGCGTAACCTGCCGTCAGGTGCTTGGCGGCCGACTCTTCCAGATACTTTAAAGCCTCGCCTTGGGTATACCCTGGCGTCAGGTTAGCGCTGACAGTGATCGAACGGCGCTGGCCAAAGTGATTTAGCTGCCGGGGTCCGATCGTTTCCTGAACTCGAACCAAGGAGGAGAGCGGTACCATTTGATTGGCCTGATTCCGCACAAAGATTTTGTTGATGTCATCGGGCGTATTGCGAGCATCCGCCTCGACTTGAACGATGACATCGAATTGTTCCCCCGCACGCTTAAAACGCGTGACCTGCCGGCCGCCCATCATGGTCTCAATCGCCCGGCCAATGGCCTCAACGGAGACACCCATGTCCGCCGCCCGCTCACGATTCACGGTGATGTTCAGCTCCGGCTTATTCAATCGCAGGTCGGTATCGACCCCAAGGAAATTCGGGTTCTTCATGGCGTCGGCCACAATCAAGCCAACAGTTCTGCCCATTGCGTCGTACGAATCCGACGAGGTCACCACAAAACTCACTGGCCGATCGCGAATTGACTGGCCCAATGAGGGCGGCGCGTTGGGGAATGCCAGCACTCCCGGAATCGATGCCATCTGCGGCTGAATCTGTCGAATCATCTGCACAGTCTTGCGGTCGCGCTCGGACCAATCCACAGTCCGCAAGAACGCCACCGCCTGATCAACGGTGGGATTGCCCGCCACAACAAAGACCCGGTCGACCTCAGGCAGCGTCTTGCCGATCGACTCAATTCGTCGGGCGTAGTTCTCGGTGTATTCCAGAGAGGCGCCGTCGGGCCCGCTGATCACGGTAAAGATCACGCCACGATCCTCAATCGGCGAGAGTTCCTGCTTCATATTCACAAACAACACGCCACAGAGCACGGCGACTGCTGTAAACACCCCGCCAATCAGCAATCCGCGGCGTAGCGTCCACTGCAAGAGCCTGCGGTAGTTTTCGGTCAGCCGGTCCAAAAACCGCTCAATTGCCGCAGTAATCGGGCCGCGACGCTCTTCGTGTCGCAGCAATCGGGAACACATCATGGGCGACAACGTCAGCGCCACAAAGCCCGAAACAATCACGGCGCCTGCAAGGGTGAGCGCGAATTCAACGAAAAGCCTGCCGATACGGCCCG
>Ga0194127_10000847_pt1 | contig 47540 bp, 43 predicted proteins | sample TA2KigC100mmetaG_FD_148624 | JGI IMG/M metagenome (GOLD analysis project Ga0194127, IMG submission 148624) | Freshwater microbial communities from Lake Tanganyika, Tanzania - TA2015036 Kigoma Deep Cast 100m | ecosystem: Environmental > Aquatic > Freshwater > Lake | place: Tanzania: Lake...
CGCTGGCGGCGCCTCGTGCGAGACTATGAAAAGCGCATCGACGTCTCAAAAGCCATGATCCACGTCGCAATGGGCGGCCTCATCTTGCGAAGGATCGCTCATTGAACGACATTCTCAAACGGACTCTGAGCGTTCTGGCCACAGGGAGGCCCTGGATCAGTTTGGACGCTTTCGCGCGCGCCCAAATCTGGCTCGCCTTCTTTTTGTCCAGCAGAAATTTGAGTTCGATCTCGTTCATGTGACGAATTTATATCAATCTTGTAACTGCGCGTAGCGCTATTCTCGAACCAGTGCTTCCGCCGCGTGGAAACGACGGTTTGAGCCAAGTTAGCGCCGGCGCCCTGGTCACGCGCGAAGGTTTTCGCCGTCCGCAGCGGAATCGCGACGTCATAAATCGTAGGAACCGCAGCTTCGTCCCTTCAGTTTGGCGCCTGCCAGATCGCGATCCGATCCCGACCGGCGTCTTTGGCGGCGCGCAACGCTTGGTCGGCGCGCTCGATCGATTGCTCGACCGGGACGGACGGGTCGAGGAGCGTAAGGCCGAAGGAAGCCGTGACCGTCAGCGGCAAATAGCCTTCGACGAAGAATTCCCTCCTCGACAGACCCTCGCGCAACTCTTCTGCTATTGCGCGACCTTGGTCCAGGTCCGCATCTGCTGCGCAGTAGAGGAATTTTTCGCCTCCAAATCGGAAAAACTCGTCATACGGCCGCAAATGGGACATCACGAATTCTGCGTATTGGACGAGAAATTCATCGCCAAGCGCGTGGCCGTAGGTGTCGTTCACCTCCTTAAAGTGATCCAAGTCCATCATCGCGAGGCATGTGAATCTCGGCGCGAGAGCCTGCCGCTCGCGCAACGTCGTTAACATGGCGATATGATTCCCCGCGCCGGTCAAAGGATCGCGATTACGAAGCGTTTCCTCGAGCTCGTGCTTAATGGTCACTAATTGTGCGCGCACCTGTTTGAGAGCCGACAAGAACAATTCATAGTCGTCTAGCGCAATGGGCCGGTGTTCTAATGAAGTTCGAAGCATGATCGCCGCATAGCGATGCATGACCTCGTGCGCGGCCACGATTTGGGGAAAACTCGGATGGGAGCCAAGCCGATCCAAACCGGCGCTATGTAGCCATTGTCCAAATGGCCACCCGCGGTTCGCATCTTCCTGGAGGTCGCGTTCGTCCGGAACTTGGTCGCATATAATAGTTCTATTGAAACTCTCGTGCCAAAGTTCGTGCTGAAAAAGCGCCTGCCGGAGCTCATTCAGCGCCGTACGCTTTTGCTCGCGACTTAATTTAGAGAAGGGCATATGGCACCAGAGAAGGGCATATGGCGCCGAAGTCTTCAGCGTTGCTTGCCATGCGCTCCGCAGCAGAATATTCCGGCTCCATGTCAAATTCGTTAGAAGTGACGGCTTGGCAAGCCAGCGAGGGACGCAATTTCGTTCTCGCAGCCTGACGGCGGCTTGAGAGAGCGGACTTGAGCGCGTAATTCGACGGTCAGACTCGACGCAATCAGCCGCCAAAGAAGCCGCGCATCGCAGCGAATAATCCCTTAGGCCGCTCCTGAAGGGGCGGCGCTTGCGCGAGGCTTTCGGCGTCTAACCGCGCGGCGTCGAGTTCGGCGCCGGCGCGCGCCACAAGCGCGGCAAGAGTCGGCGCTTCATCTGGCGGCGCCCAGCCGCCGGCGCGGCGCAATTCGAGATAGGCGCCGAGCATGTCGGCGGCATCGGTCTCGTCCGCCTCGTCGAAGTGCGCTTGCGCCCTCTCGACGGCCGCAATGTCAGCGAGCAGGCGCGACGCATTCGCAGCTTCGCGCCTTACGCTCTCGCCGATCGCCAGAGCGATGCGGGCTTCGCGTAAAGCCGCGATTTCCGGCTCCTTAAGAAGCGCTCGCATGAGCCGCGCTTCCTGAACGGCGTCGAGACCCGCCGGGGCCATGCCCTGCGCGCCGCAGACGTCGAGATAGCGCGTAAGCAGGGAAGGCGCGCCGCGCGCGATGGCGAACTCGGCAAAGGGGCGCGCGGATTGCGCAAATTCGCCGCCTTGCGCGACGGCCGCCGCAAGCGCCGGGTCGGCGCAAAAAGCGCCATAGCCGCCAAATTGCTGGAGACGCGCCCGGATCGACGTCGGCGCGCTGACGACGAGCGCGGCGAAACTTGCTTGCGCCAAAGGCTCGAGCGCATCCCACAAGCCTGGCGGCTCGAAGCGCGCAGCGACTTCCGCGCGGGCGAGCGCGCCGTTCAGAGACGCCACCAGCTTGTCGCGCCGGCCTTTGAGTCCGGCGGCGCGCTCGGCGACGGTGCGGGCGGCGGCCCCTGTCGCGGCGCGCGCGGCGTCGGCGGCGCGGCGCATCAGCTCGTCGAGCACGCCCTCGTCGTCCGTCGCGCGTCGAGGCGCGAGCCCATCGCCTTCGACGCGAAAGAGCCGCGCGAAAGGCGGCCCGCCTGGGTCGACCGGCGCGACGCCGAGATCGCCGGGTCCCGCCGCAGGGCAGACGACGCCGACGTCGTCGCCGAGCGCCGCCGCATAAAATTCGATTTCGATGGTCTCACCCGTGCCGGGCGCCGCTTTCTCGCGGCTGCGGCGCAAGGCGATTCCGTCGGCCGCCGCCTCGTCAGGATCGACGAGCAGCGCCAGAAGATTGCCGACGACGACCGGCTCAGCCGTTTCAGCGGCGTCGGGATGTTCGAGCGGCTCGCCAGTCGCCTGTCGTAGATCGTCAAAAGTGAGCGGATCGACGGCCGGCTCGCCCGCTCCGCGCTGTTCCAGCGTCCAGCCTTTCAGCCGGCGGCGCTGGTTCATCGCCAGCGCGACGCTGCATCGCCCGAGCAGCGCGGCGCTCTCTTCGATTGAATCTGGAATGCGCAGGCGAAGAATGACGCGCGGCGCGCCGGATTCGCGCAACCAATGCTCCATAATGGCGAAAGGCGCTTCGCGCGCGTCGCTCGTCGCGGAGGTTTCGAAAGGCGCCGCCTCGAGAACGATTCGGTTTTGATGTGAAGGGAAGACGCGCTGCGTTGGCGCGATTCGCATGACAACCGCGCCATTGGAGCGCTCGACGACGCGGCGCTGGCCGATCGCCCAGACCAGCCGTGCGCCGGCCGCGGCGGTCTGTTCGCGCGAGAGCCGTTCGACATCGCCGCGCGCCGGGAAGGCGGCCAGCCGAAAGGCGACGGGGTCGGCGCCGCCGGCGTCTGGCAGCATCGTTAAGAGCAAACGCCAGTCGCCGCCTTGCGGCAGGTCGCGCTCCGCGGCGAGAACCAGGACAAGTTCGGCGCCGTCGGCGGCGGTCAGCCGGACGAACCGATGCTCGGGCGGCAGATCGATGAGAATGATGCGCGCGCGCCAGCGGGTCGCATCGATAACGTCTGCGAGCGTGGGCGCGTTCGTAAAGCCTTCATCCAGCGCCGAGACGACCGTGAGCTCGGGCCGCGTCGCGGCGGCGGGGACGCGCTCGGCGCCATCGAACCAGCCGATCGCCAACCGGCGCCTGCCGTCCCAGAAATAGTCGAACTGCTCTCTCCACATGGCGGCCGGGCCCGAGGGTGAGCATGGCCGCCGCCGCCATGCGAAGCTGAAGTCGGCGCAAGCATATCCGCGGCCGGAGCCGTCGCGCAATGCAGGCGAGAAGATGGCGAAAGGCGCGGCTTTTCATTGCCACGGGATTCACGCATGTTCTCGTCGGTCGCGGCCGACGCGGCGGACGGCGAAGCGATTTGCTAGAGGGTCTTACGTAATTGGGCAAGATGAAGCGCATCGCCGTCACCGGCCTCACCGGCCAAGTTGTCAGCTCACTCATCGAGCGCTCGCCGACCGGCGTCGAAATGCTCGCGCTTGGCCGACCCCGCTTCGATCTCTCCTCGCGCGACATGGTTTTGGCGTCGCTGCGCAACGTCCGCTGCGACGCCATCATCAACGCCGCCGCCTACACGCAGGTGGACAAGGCCGAAAGCGAGCCTGAGGTGGCGATGCGCATCAACGGCGTTGGCGCGGGCTTCGTCGCTGAAACAGCGGCCGAACTGAAGACGCCGCTTCTGCATCTGTCGAGCGACTACGTCTTCGACGGGACGCTTGATCGCCCCTATCGGGAAAATGACGCGCCAAGCCCGGCCTGCGCCTATGGACGTTCGAAACTCGAGGGGGAAAGGCAGATCGCGGCGCGCTGCGAGAATTGCGTCATCTTGCGCACGGGGTGGGTATACAGTCCGTTCGGGACGAATTTCGTCAAGACGATGCTCGATCTCGGCGAGACGCGCGACGAAATCGGCGTCGTCGCCGACCAGATCGGCAATCCGACGAGCGCGCTCGATATCGCCGACGCGCTGCTCGCCATCGCCGAAAGACTGGTCGACGATTCCGATCCACGCTTGCGCGGCGTCTTCCATCTGACCGGGCAGGGCGAAGCGAGCTGGGCCGACATGGCGGAAGCGGTCTTTGCTTCTGCTGAGGCGCGGGGCCGCAAGCCCGTGCGCGTCAAGCGCATCGGGACCAAGGACTATCCCACGCCGGCGCGCCGACCCGCCAATTCAAGGCTGGACAACGCCAAGCTGCAAGCCACCTACGGGATTACGCTGCCGCAATGGCGGCAGTCTCTCGATCCCTGCGTCCGGCGCTTGATCGAAGCGAAATAGCGGCGGCCGAAGGTCTGTCGAAAGCTATGGGAATCAGACTGCTGCGGGAGCGGGCGCGTCGGTCGCCGGCGGGAACGAGGCGTATCAACTGTTTTTCTTGATTTTCCGCGCTTCTCCTGCCATATAGGGCCTAACTTCATCTCATAACGATCATTCTCGGGTGATCGCCGATTGAGAGTGGGGCCCCCCGGGGACCCGCTCTTTTTGTTTTGATCGGCCGAGAGCTTCAAGGACAAAGCTTGACGCAAAACGCCGCCGCCATCGCGACCCTCGATGAACCGCGTCTCGTCACGGACACGGGCGTCGCCGCACGCGTGGCGCATCTTGCAGAGCCGGTGCTGGCGCAACTGGGCTATCGCATCGTGCGCGTGCGGCTCTTGCAGCAGAACGGACAGACTCTGCAGCTCATGGCGGAGCGTCCGGACGGAACGATGACCGTCGACGATTGCGAGGCGGTAAGCCAGGCGCTGTCGCCGGAGCTCGACGTCGCCGATCTCATCGCCAATGAATATCGCCTGGAGATTTCGTCGCCGGGCGTCGACCGTCCGCTGGTGCGCCTGTCTGATTTTCTTCGCGCCCTGGGCCATGAGGCGAAGATCGAATTGACCCATCCGCTCGAAGGCGGGCGCAAGCGCTTTCGCGGGATCATTCGCGGCGTCGAAGGCGAGGGCCATGGCGCTGTGCTTACGCTCGAGCGCACCGACGCGCGTTCAGACGAAGAAAAAAGCGTGTCGCTGCCGCTCGCCGATCTCGACGAAGCCCGCTTGGTGCTGACCGAGGCGCTGATCCGCGAGTCGCTTCGCGCCGGCAAGCTCCAGCAGGCTGAAGAGAAGCAAGATGCCGCCGAGGCGGAGGAGCGTCCGCGCCGCGGACCGGGACGCTTTCGCGGCCCCGCGCCGAAACCCAAACCGCTGGCTCCGGCCGGCGTTCAAACTCAGTTCAAGAAGGCCGGCGGCAAACAAAAGCCGCCGGGCCGTTCGAGGGGAGAGTGACGATGGCCGTCAGCGCCAACCGACTTGAGATTTTGCAGATCGCCGAGGCCGTCGCGCGCGAAAAGTCGATCGATCGTTCGATCGTCATCGCGTCGATGGAGGACGCGCTGCAGAAAGCGGCGCGCTCGCGCTACGGTCAGGAGACCGAGGTGCGCGCCGAAATCAATTCCAAGACCGGCGAGGTTCGCTTCTCGCGGCTGCTGCTCGTCGTCGAGGAGGTCGAAAACGACGCGACGCAGATCTCGCTCGCTGACGCGTGCAAGCGCAATCCGGCGGCGCAGGCCGGCGACTGGATTTCGGAAACGCTGCCGCCTTTCGACTTCGGCCGCATCGCGGCGCAGTCGGCGAAGCAGATCATCGTGCAGAAGGTGCGCGAGGCCGAGCGCGACCGCCAATATGAAGAATACAAGGATCGCATCGGCGAAATCGTCAACGGCGTGGTGAAGCGCGTCGAATATGGCAATGTCATCATCGACCTTGGCCGAGGCGAGGCCATCATCCGCCGCGACGAGATGATCCCGCGCGAAATGTTCCGCCCGGGCGATCGCGTCCGCGCCTATGTCTACGACGTGCGGCGCGAGCAGCGCGGCCCGCAGATTTTCCTGTCGCGCACGCATCCGCAGTTCATGGCGAAGCTGTTCAAGCAGGAAGTGCCGGAGATCTATGACGGCGTCATCGAGGTGAAGTCGGTCGCGCGCGATCCAGGTTCGCGCGCCAAGATCGCTGTGGTCTCGCGCGACTCTTCGATCGATCCTGTCGGCGCCTGCGTCGGCATGCGCGGCTCCCGCGTTCAGGCGGTTGTCGGCGAATTGCAGGGCGAGCGCATCGACATCATTCCGTGGTCGGCGGACGCCGCCACCTTCATCGTCAATGCATTGCAGCCTGCGGAAGTCGTCAAGGTGGTGCTCGACGAAGACAGTTCGCGGATCGAGGTGGTCGTGCCCGACGACCAGCTTTCGCTCGCCATCGGCCGGCGCGGCCAGAACGTGCGTCTCGCCTCGCAGCTTACCGGCTGGGACATCGACATTATGACGGAAGCGGAAGAGTCCGAGCGCCGTCAGAAGGAATTCATCGAGCGCACGAAAGTGTTCATGGGCGCGATCGACGTCGACGAAGTCGTTGGACGGCTGCTGGCTTCCGAGGGTTTCCGTTCGGTGGAGGAACTCGCCTATGTCGACCTTCCCGAACTCGCGTCGATCGAAGGCTTCGACGAGGACACGGCGGCTGAAATCCAGAATCGCGCGAAGAATTATCTGGAGCGCCTCGAGGCGGAGAACGAAGCCCGCCGCAAGGAGCTCGGCGTCGCCGACGAATTGCGCGAGATCGAGGGCCTCACGACCGCGATGTTGGTGAAGCTCGGCGAAAACGATGTGAAGACGATGGAGGATTTCGCCGGCTGCGTGCCGGACGACCTTGTCGGCTGGACCGAGAAGAAGGAAGGCGAGACGGTCAAGCACGAGGGCTTTTTCGAGGGCATCGATCTGTCGCGCGAAGAAGCCGAGGCAATGATCATGGCCGCGCGCGTGCGCGCCGGCTGGATCGAGGAGCCCGTTGCGGCGGCCCAAATCGAAACTGAGGTCGAGGCTGAAGCTGAGGCGCAAGACGAACGGCGGATTTGATCGAAGGCATGACGCGCGAGCCGCACGTTTCGGAGAGGACCTGCATCGTGACGCGCCAGCGCGGCGCGCCCGAGGCGATGATCCGATTCGTGTGCGGACCGGATGGCGCGCTTGCGCCAGACATCAAGTCGCGTCTGCCCGGCCGCGGGGTCTGGGTGACGGCGCGCGCCGACCTTGTCGAGCAGGCGGCGCGCAAGCGGCTGTTCGCGCGTTCCCTAAAAACGCAAGTCGATGCGGCGCCGCAACTCGCCGACGACGTCGATCGATTGCTCGAAGCCGATTGTCTTCAGATGCTGTCTCTCGCCAACAAGGCCGGCGCCGTCATGGCGGGCTTCGGCAAGGTCGCCGACTCGCTCGCGCAAGGCTCCGTCGGCGCGCTCATCGAAGCGAACGATGGCGGCGAAGACGGCAAGCGCAAGCTTGCCCAAGCGGCCCGCCGCGCAGGATCGACGGCGCCCGTCATCGGCCTATTTTCGTCGCCGCAATTGGATTTGGCGTTGGGCCGCACAAATGTGATACATGCTGCCCTCGCCGAGGGCGGGCCCACGACGGCTTTTGTTGCGCGATGCCGTCGACTCGCCGCCTATCGAGGCGTAAGCGTCGACGGCGCGACGGCGACGACGGACGACGAAATCGAAGCGCGGCCGAATGGCGGCGCGAAAAAAGGTTAACGGGTCTTAGCGACCCAGGATTGGGAACTGGATGAGCGAAGGCGAGAACAGCGGCGACAAAACTCTGACCGTCGCGCCGTCGAAGACGTTGCACTTGAAGCAGCGACCGGTCGAGCACGGCATAGTCCGCCAGAGCTTCTCCCACGGCCGTTCGAAAGTGGTCGTGGTCGAGAAGGTGAAGCGCCGCGCCCCCGGACACGTGGAGCCCGCAAAACCGGTCGGCGCACCGGCGCCGAGCGCCGCGCCCGCCGATGCGCCGTCAGCGGCCCCGAAAGCCTCGCCGAAAGCAGAGGCTCAGCGTCCTGCCGCGCGATCCGGCTCAGGCGTCGTGCTGCGGGCGTTGACCGACGAGGAGCGCGAAGCGCGCGCCCGCGCGCTGGTCGACGCCAAGTCGCGCGAAGAGGAAGATCGGCGCCGCGCCGAAATCGACTCGAAGGTTCGCGAGGAACGCGAGGAGCGCGAGCGCGCCGAACGCACCGCCGCCGACACGCGTAAGCGCGAGGAAGAAGAGCGTCTCGCGCGCGAAGCGGAATCGAAACGCAAATCCGAGGAAGAGGCGCGTCGCCGGCTGCCGCCGGAGGCCGCGGGACTTACGCCGCCGCGCGCCGCGCCCGGCGCCCTGGCGCCGCGTCCAGCCGCTGCGCGTGTCGCGGGAGAGGCCGAGCAGCCGCGCCGCGCGCCCGTGCGCCAGATTGGCGGCTTCGCGCCCCCGACCCCGCCGCGCCCGACGCCGTCTCGTGGCGGCGCTATGAAGGATCGCGGCCGGCTGACGGTCGCGACCGCCACAGCCGGAACCGACGAAGAGCGCACGCGCTCCGTCGCCTCTTTCAAGCGACGTCAGCAGCGTCTGTTCCGCGGTCAGGTGGAGCAGAAGGAAAAGCTCTCGCGCGAAGTGACGCTGCCCGAAACGATCACGATTCAGGAACTCGCGAACCGCATGTCGGAGCGTGCGGTCGACGTCATCCGCTTGCTGATGAAGCAGGGCGAGATGCACAAGATCAACGATGTGATCGACGCCGATACCGCCCAACTCGTCGCTGAGGAGATGGGCCACACCGTCAAGCGCGTCGCCGAGTCCGATGTCGAGGAAGGCTTGTTCGATACGCCTGACGCCGAGGCTGATCTTGAGCCGAGGCCGCCTGTCGTCACCATCATGGGCCATGTCGACCACGGCAAGACGTCGCTGCTCGACGCCATCCGTCAGGCCAATGTCGTCGCCGGAGAGGCTGGCGGCATCACCCAGCACATCGGCGCCTATCAGGTCACGTCGCCAGGCGGCCAGCCGGTTACTTTCATCGACACGCCCGGCCACGCCGCCTTCACGGCGATGCGCGCGCGCGGCGCCAAGGTCACGGATATTGTCGTGCTGGTCGTGGCGGCCGACGACGGCGTCATGCCGCAGACGATCGAGGCGATCAATCACGCGCGCGCCGCTCATTTTCCGCTGATTGTCGCCATCAACAAGATCGACAAGCCGGACGCGAAGCCCGAGCGCGTGCGCACAGAGCTGCTGCAGCATGAGGTGCAGGTCGAAAGCATGGGCGGCGAGACGCTTGAAGTGGAAGTCTCCGCCAAGCAGAAGACCAACCTCGACAAGCTGCTCGAAGCGATTTCGCTGCAGGCCGAGGTGCTTGATCTCCACGCCAACCCGAGCCGCGCCGCGGAAGGGTCGGTCATCGAGGCGCGTCTCGACAGGGGACGCGGTCCCGTTGCGACCATGCTCGTCCAGCGCGGCACGCTGCGCGTCGGCGACATCGTTGTCGCGGGAACCCAATGGGGACGCGTGCGCGCGCTGCTCGACGATCAGGGCGGTTCGCGTCAGGAGGCGGGACCAAGCTTCCCCGTCGAGATTCTCGGCTTCAACGGAACGCCGGAGGCCGGCGACCGCGTCGCCGTCGTCGAGTCGGAAGCCCGTGCGCGCGAGATCACGGAATATCGCGAGCGCCAGAGGCGCGACAAGCTCGCAGCGCGCGGCGGCTCCGCGCGCGGTTCGCTCTCCGACATGATGAGCCAGCTCAAGACGGCGGGCCGCAAGGAATTTCCGCTCGTCATCAAGGGCGACGTGCAGGGCTCGGTCGAAGCCATCGCCGCGGCGCTTGAAAAGCTTGGCACCGAAGAGGTCGGCGCGCGCGTCGTGCACGCCGGCGTCGGCGGCATTTCGGAATCGGACATCTCGCTCGCCGAAGCCTCCAACGCCGCGGTCATCGGCTTCAACGTGCGCGCGCACAAAGAGGCGCGCGAGGCGGCGGAGCGCGCCGGCATCGAGATCCGCTACTACAACATCATCTACAATCTCGTGGATGACGTGAAAGCGGCGATGTCCGGCCTGCTCGCGCCGACGCTGCGCGAAACGCTGCTCGGCAACGCGATGATCCTCGAAGTCTTCGACATTTCCAAGGTCGGCAAGGTCGCCGGCTGCCGCGTCACCGACGGCAATGTCGAGCGCGGCGCCAATGTGCGGCTCATCCGCGACAATGTCGTCGTGCATGAAGGCAAGCTCTCGACGCTCAAGCGCTTCAAGGACGAGGTCAAGGAAGTCACGGCCGGACAGGAGTGCGGCATGGCGTTCGAAAACTACCAGGACATGCGTCCTGGCGATGTGATCGAGTGCTACCGCGTCGAGGAAATCAAGCGAACGCTGTAGTCCGTTCGTCGCGATAATCGCCCGTCATTGCGAGGAGCAAAGCGACGAAGCAATCCGGGAGGGCCGCCTCACGGGCCTGGATTGCTTCGCTTCGCTCGCAATGACGATTTGTTTTGCAGGATCACGCAACCAAACAGCTGTCATGTCCAGAGCCCATCACTCTCACGCCGGCGCGCCCTCGCAACGCATGTTGCGTGTCGGAGAACTTGTGCGCCACGCTCTGGCGCAGATGCTTTCTCGCGGCGACATCAACGATCCCGTGCTCGAAAAGCATGTCGTCACCGTCTCGCGGGTGAAGATGAGTCCCGATCTCAAGCTCGCGACGATTTACGTCATGCCGCTCGGCGGCCAGGACGAGCCGGCGGTGCTTGCCGCGCTCGATCGTCACAAGCGATTTCTGCGCGGTGAGATCGCGCATGAAGTGAATTTGAAATTCGCGCCCGAGATCAGGTTCCGTATCGACGACACATTCGACAATGTGTCGAAGATCGACGCGCTGCTTGGCTCCGAACATGTGAAGCGCGATCTCGCCGGCGGCGACAACGCCGAAGAGGATGGCGTCAAGGAATGAGCAAGAAGAGATCGGACCGCGCCGTCGTCGACGGCTGGGTGGCGCTGGATAAGCCTGTCGGCCTCACGTCGACGCAGGCGGTGTCGCGCCTCAAGCGCATTTACAACGCCCAAAAGGCCGGCCATGCGGGGACGCTCGATCCGCTCGCCTCCGGCATTCTTCCCGTCGCCTTCGGCGAAGCGACGAAGACCGTGCCTTTCGTGCAGGATGGCGAGAAGGCCTACCGCTTCACCGTGCGTTGGGGCATTGAGACCAATACGGACGACTCTGACGGGCGCATGACGCGCGAGAGCGCTGCGCGCCCGGCGCCCGCCGCGCTCGAAGCCTTGCTGCCGCAGTTTACTGGCGAAATTTTGCAGACGCCGCCGCAATTTTCGGCGATCAAAATCGCCGGCGAGCGCGCCTATGATATCGCGCGCGAGGGCGAGCAGGTCGAATTGAAGCCGCGCGCCGTCAGGATCCATTCGTTGACGTTGATCGAGTCGTCTGCCGACGAGGCGACATTCGTCATGGAATGCGGCAAGGGCGCTTATGTGCGCGCGCTCGCCCGTGATCTCGGTCGAGTTCTGGGATGCTTCGGACATGTTACGGCCTTGAGACGCACGCGCGTCGGTCCCTTCGTCGAGGAAGACGCCTATACGCTCGACGAGATCGAAAATCAGAACATGGCTGGCGAGGCGCTGCTTTCGGTCGAGGCCGGATTGGCCGAACTGCCTTGCGTCGTCGTCGATCGTGATGCTGCGGCGCGGCTGCGGCGCGGCGGCTCGGTGATTTTGCGCGGCCGCGACGCGCCGCATGAGGGCGTCGTCTACGCTGCTTGTGGCGGCGTGCCGGTCGCCTTCGGCGAGATCGTCCAGGGCGCGCTCGCGCCGGCGCGCGTCTTCAATCTGCCGTTCTAATGATGGCCCCGCGGGGCGGACACAAGGCAGCAAGCGTCAACTCCGGCAAGTGCTGATGCGCCGATGACGAAGCGGTCAATGTTTACGGCCGCTGTGGCGCCCGTCGAGAACTCGGCGATCAATCTCGGTTTGTGCTATGGGTTCCGAAGGTTCGCGCAGCATGACCCATCCGCCCAAAGTCCTCATCTTCGACTCCGGCCTCGGCGGCCTCACGGTCTTTGCCGAGATCGTCAAGCTGCGGCCTCATGCCGAATATCTCTATTGCGCGGACGACGCGGGATTTCCGTACGGGTCCTGGAAGGAACCGGAACTCATTGAGCGCGTAATGAAGCTCATGGAAGAGCTGATCGCCGATCATGCGCCGGACATGGTCGTCATCGCCTGCAACACCGCCTCGACGATCGTCCTGCCCCATCTGCGCGCGCATTGGCCGACCTTGCCCTTTGTCGGGACGGTGCCGGCGATCAAGCCGGCGGCTGAGCACACGCGGTCAAGGATGGTTTCGGTGCTCGGCACGCCAGGCACGGTGGCGCGCGATTACACGCAAAACCTCATTGCGCAATTTGCGGCTCACTGCTCTGTGACGCTTGTCGGATCCAAGCGTCTGGCGGGTTTTGCCGAAGGCTACATGCATGGCGAAAGGGTGAACGATGCCGACATCGTCGCTGAAATTGCGCCCTGCTTCAAAGAAGAAGGCGGCAGGCGCACTGACGCGATCGTCCTCGCCTGCACGCATTACCCGCTGCTTGTCGACGAGTTCAAACGCCTCGCGCCGTGGCCGGTGGAGTGGATCGACCCGGCGCCGGCGATCGCGCGGCGCGCGGATCACTTGCTTGGCGAGCGCTTCGGCGTCGATGCGGCGGGAGGCGCGCCGGCCTCCCGCGTCGCCATCTTCACGAGCGGCGCCTGTCCTTCGGCGCCACTCGCCGCAACGCTCGCACGCTACGGCCTCCTATGTGAGTTCGCCTCGACGCCGGCGTCGGAGCGCGCGTAATATTAGTGCGGCGCGTGGTCGAGTTTCGCCAAAGCCTCTTTGGCGTGTTTGACGCCACCCTTGGCGTTGCCCTTTTCGCCGAACTTGATCGCCTGTTTCAGATGAACGATGCCGGCCCGCACGAAGCGGTTCGACTTTTCCTTCTGCGCCGCCTGGGCGTGCTCCAAAGCTTGCTTCGCGTGTTCGACAAGCCCGTCGGCCTTGCCGTCCAATCCGGCGTCGACGGCCTGGCGCGTATGCGTAATCGCCTCGGCGACATGGTTTTCTTCAGCAAGGGCGATTGTGGGCGCGAAGAAAGCCGCAAAAGAAAGAGCGACGAAAGCGATCAGCGTTCTGCGTATCATGTTTCTCTCCCGAAAATCTCGACGTCCAATGTGGCTGAGCCTCGGCGTCAGCTCCGCCTTTTCAAAATTATGCCGATGGCGGCTTAAGCGCAAGCCCTTAAACGAGGTTTACGTTCAGCCCCCTATTCGCGTCAGGGCTTCGTCCGGTCGGTCAAGGTTTCAAGAAAGGCGACGATCGCGTCGATCTCTTTTTCGGTGAGTCGCGGCTTTTTTTCGGGCTTGCGATCGTATGGAACTTCCTTGACGTTCACGTTTTCGTGGGCGGCAATGGGCAGGTCGTCGAATTTTTCCGGTTTGCCGCGCTTGTCTTTCGGATACCAGTGGCCCGGATCGGTGTCGCGGGTCGCATAAAAGGCGACGACGTCGCGCAGCTTGTCGAAAACGCCATTGTGGAGATAGGGGCCCGTGACGGCGATATTGCGCAACGTCGGCGCCTTGAAGGCGCCGCAAACGCTCTCGACCTTGAAGTCCGCTGGAGCGACTTCAGCGAGTCCCTTCCGAGCGCAGAGACCGAGATCAGGGGTTGAATCAGGCTTCGCCGCGCTCGGGATCGCCATATTTTTCGGTCCGCCGAGCGCGTCATAGGTGAAATCGGTGAAGAGCCAATCCTGCGGCGTGCGCGAATCTTCCTTGCCGGCGTGGCAGGCGAGGCAATTGCCCTTCTTTGGATCCTTGAAGAGTTCGAAGCCTTTCTTCTCCAGCGCCGTCAACTGCGCTTCGCCGCGCAGATAATCGTCAAATTTGGAAGCGAAGGGATGGAAGCGCGCGCTCGCCTCAAAGGCGACGACCGCTTGCGCGAGCTTTTCAAAAGCCGCGTCGGGATCGGCGAAAACTTTTTCGCCGTAGACCTCGCGGACAAGGTCGGCGTAAGAGCCGTCGCGCACCATCTCGACAATGAAGCGCTTCGAGGGCGCATTCATTTCGAGCGGATCGAGCATCGGGCCTTCGACCTGGGCAAGGAGATCGCGTGCGCGGCCGTCCAGGAACTGTCCGCCAGCCGGGATCTTCTCGATCTCGCCGGTCTCTTCGTCCTTGTCGTCGATGAAGCCGAAGGGCGGCGCGAAGGACGCATACATGATCGAGGGCGTGTTGCGTTTGCCCAAGGACGTTGGCAGCGAACCTCGCGCCACGGCAGGGATTGTAGAGCCATTATTGCCTTGAAAGGCTTTCGCCGCTTCGTGGCAGGACGCGCAGGAGACGCCCGCCGGACGCGATAGATTCGTGTCTTCAAAGACTCGCTTTCCCAATAACTCCAGCGGCGTGAGGTCGCGCTCGTCTGGCGCGCGCGCGCCAGATGGCGCAGCCTGTGCGCAGAGCGCGAAGCCAAGCCATGCGAAGAATGCGCAAAGCGTCGCTCGGCGCGCCTTGCGTAAGCAGGAAAGGGTCACTCGAAGCAGGCCCCGATGGAGGAAAAAATCGCGCCTCTTGCGCGCGCAAAATTTTAGAAATTTCAGGGCTCAAAGGTCAATTTCGTTAACTTGGATTCCTTCCAGCAAGGGTGCGAGTTTACGCCGCATCCGCGCCCAGACGATCCGTAACCGGCGCGCTGTCTCCGGAAGTCATTGAACAGAAACATATTTCACCTCAGCGAAGCCGCCCGGCCCAGTACAGCCACATTTTAACGCTTTGCTGCCTGCGAATGGTGTGACTGTGCGCGACTCGTCGAGGAGTTCCTGGCGCGCGGCCAATGAAAGGGTAAGGCATGATGGAAATCGGCGACGACAAGGAGCTGATGGCTGAATTTGCCGAGTTTAAAGAGTTGTTGCGTCACGATCTCAACCAGACGACCGCGTCGGCGGCGCCGCCGGTTAAAGGGCTGGAGCGCGGGCCCAAGACGGCTGCGGTCGATCAGGGACTTTCTCCCCAGGCGCCGCGCGCCGAGGAAGCCTGGAGTGCGCTTCACGCGACCGAGGAAGAATTTTTGAGCGAGCCCGAAGAGGAGCTCGAAGGCGCCGGCCGTCGGGGCTTGTTCTATGCCGCGGCGGCAATCGTCATCATGGGTCTCGCGGCGTTAACGTGGGTGCTCGGGCCGTGGGCCAAGACGAATACGAGCGAGGATCCGGCGCTCGCCACGGCGCCGCCTCTGACCGCTCCGGAGGTTCTCGACACGGCTGCAACGCAGTCGCAAGACGCCACGCCGGTGGAGGATGCCGCCAAGGCTCCTGCGTTAGAGGAGAGCGCGAAAGCGCCGGCGCTCGCCGAGCCGGCGGCTGAGTCTGCAACGGCCGCAGCCATCGACTCCGCGCCGACGCCAGAAACTCAATCACAAGCCGCGCCGGCCGACGCGCCAGCGCCGACCGCGACTGGTCCGGCCGTGGCGCCGCTCGGCGCCTCCATCCCGGTTCCCGCCGGCGCCGCCGCCGCGCCGCAACTCGCGCCCTTGCCGACGGCTCCGGCCGCGTCAGCCTCGACGCCCGCGCAAGTTGAGCCGCCGCCGCCGCCGGTGGCGGCCGCTCCGTCGAAGGCGATCGAGCCGCCGCAAACCGCCGCGCCCGCCAAGCCTGCTCCAGCGGCGCGGCATGCGGCTGCGCCCGCTGCGCCGGTTTCGGAGCCGCCGACCGCCGCCGCTGAGCCGGTTGAGGCGCCAAAGCCCGCGCCGCGCGCCAAGGTCGCCAAGAAGAAGCCGGCGAAGCCGATCGCGAGCCGTCCGAAGCCTGCTCCCGAGGCGCCGGTCGCCGTCGCGTCGCCGGAGCCGGTAGCGCCGCCTCCGCCGCCCGCGAGCGATGGACCCTTTAGCTTCGTTAAGAAGTCGGTGAACGCCGTCGGATCAGCGATCGGCGGCTTCGTCCGCTAATCCGACCAATAAAGCTATGAGAAAACGCCGGCGCATCCTCGCGTCGGCGTTTTTCTTTTGACGAATTGCGCGGTAGTGGCCTTTGCCAAACGGCTTAGCCTGTGACTTTATCCAGACGATGAGCGGCGCGACCGCGTGGACGACCCTGGAGAGTTGAAGGCATGGCCAAACCCACCCAAGCTGACGCGGAAGCGGCCGTGCGGGTTCTCATCGAATGGGCGGGAGACGACCCGAATCGCGAGGGCCTTATCGACACGCCGGAGCGGGTGGCGCGTTCCTACCGCGAGCTTTTCTCCGGCTATGACGTCGATCCGCGCGACTATCTCAAGCGCACCTTCGACGAAGTCGGCGGTTATGACGAGCTTGTGGTCTTAAAGGACATCCGCGTCGTCAGCTTTTGCGAGCATCATCTGCTGCCGGTGACGGGCCGCGCGCATGTCGGCTATCTGCCGAACAAGCGCGTGGTCGGCATTTCAAAGCTCGCGCGCGTCGTGCATGGTTTCGCGCGCCGACTGCAGATTCAAGAAAAGCTCACCGCCGAAATCGCCGAAGCCATCCAGGACATTTTAGAGCCGCAAGGAGTCGGCGTCGTCATCGAGGCGGAGCACAGCTGCATGACGCTGCGCGGGGTCAACACGACCGGTTCGATCCTGACGACGAGCCGCCTGCTGGGCGTCATCCGCGACGACCCGCGCACCCGCGAGGAATTCCTCGGCATGGTGCACGGGAAGTAAGCGTTGGGAACGCGAGCCTTTCAGGCTCGCCCGGTCGCAAGCCTCTTCACAACCGTCATTGCGAGCGAAGCGAAGCAATCCAGCATTGTGAGCCGAGCCCTGGATTGCTTCGTCGCTACGCTCCTCGCAATGACGGCAAGGAGTCTTTACCCGAGCGTCTTCTTCAACTCCGCGACGATGGCGTCGCCCATCTGCTTGGTCGAGACGGTTGACGGCGCATCGCCCTTGATGTCCGCCGTGCGCAGGCCCTTGGCGAGAACATTGGCGATCGCCGCATCGATGGCGTCGGCGGCTTTCGGCAGATCGAAGCTGTAACGCAGAGCCATGCCGAGCGAACCGATCATGGCGATCGGATTGGCGATGCCCTTGCCGGCGATGTCGGGCGCCGAGCCATGGCAGGGCTCGTACATGGCGTGGCGCTTGCCCGCCTCATTGGCGGCGCCGAGCGAAGCCGACGGCAGCATGCCGAGCGAGCCGGTGAGCATGGCGGCTTCATCCGACAGCATGTCGCCGAAGAGATTGTCGGTAACGACGACATCGAACTGCTTCGGCCAGCGCACGAGCTGCATGGCGAGCGCGTCAGCGAGCATATGTTCGAGCTTCACGTCCGAATATTCGCGCTTATGCAGCGCCGTGATGACCTCGCGCCACAGATAGCCCGACTTCATCACATTCGATTTCTCGGAGGAGGTCACCTTGTTGCTGCGTTTGCGCGCGAGCTCGAAGGCGACCCGACCGATGCGCTCGATCTCGTAAGTCTCGTAAACCTGCGTGTCGACGGCCCGCGTCTGGCCGTTGCCGAGATCGGTGATCTCCTTCGGCTCGCCGAAATAGACGCCGCCGGTCAATTCGCGCACGATCATGATGTCGAGACCGTCGACGACCTCGCGCTTTAAGGAAGAGGCGTCGGCAAGCGCCGGGTAGCAAATTGCCGGACGCAGATTGGCGAAAAGACCCAAGTCCTTGCGCAGGCGCAGGAGGCCGGATTCAGGACGCAGGTCATAAGGCACGCCGTCCCATTTCGGCCCGCCGACGGCGGCGAGCAGCACGGCGTCCGCCTCATGCGCGCGCTTCATGTCCGCTTCGCTGATCGCGACTTTATGCGCATCATAGGCCGCGCCGCCGACGAGCCCCCGCTCGACTTCGAAGCTGGCGACGCCGGCCTCGTTCAAAACGGCGAGAACCTTTTCGGCTTCGGCGGAAATCTCCGGACCGATGCCGTCGCCCGGCAGGAGCAGGAGCTTGTATATGGCCATGAATGCCTCTTCGTCGGCTTTTGAAACTTGCGCCGTCATTAGAGCGCGGGGCCAGGCGACGCAACCACGCCATACGTTCTTTTGTCGTGCGACAATTCGCGCGACGCGCCGCCCTTGCGAGCGTCCGTGAAGCCGTGCAGCTTGAAAAATGTCAAACGAAAGGGGGCTTCGCGCCCGACGCGCCAATCAACGAGCGACGTCGGCGGGAAGCGTTGCGCAGGCTCTGCGCAGTTGGGAGACGCAAAGATGAAGAGCTACAAAACCATCGGGCAAATCATAGCGCTTGGCTTGTTCGGCGCCCTCGCCGCCGCCACGCCCGCCAAAGCCTTCTGCCTCGTCAATTGCGAGCCCAAGCCCGAGGACGCCAAGAAGGTCTTCGAAAACCTCGTGAAAAAGAAATTCGATCAGAATGCGGTGATCGAAAAATTCGAGATCACGCGATTCTGGCCGCTCGACGTCGAAGGCGCCGGCCACGCCGGCTATGAGTTCTATTACACCGCCAATGTGCGCTTCCCGAATGGCGCCAATCTCGAATGCAAGCCAGAGGGCGGCGCGGCGAAGCCCGGTTGCTCGGACAATACGAGCTTCTATTCGACGACGATCCAGAATCAGATGATCAAGGACAAGCAATATATCGAGCCGGGCAAGGTCATCGAGTTCAAGGACGAAACCCGCTTCGACCAGGAAGGCGGCGGCTGGAAAGGCCAGGACGGGAATAAATATTAACGGCGATCTCAGCCGTCCCGAGGGGCCCAAGCATCGCGAGCCTCGCGGCTCGCGATTTCTCATTTTTAAGCGCCTGATTGCGCCTGCTGCCACCCCTTCCGTGCGCGGGACGCTTGGTGTAGAAGGCCACTCAACGGATTGCGCGCTCGGCTTGGCTGCGGCGCGGCTGGAAGGGTTCACATGCAGCAGGTCATTATCGCGATCCACCTGATGGTGGTGACGGCGCTCGTCATTCTGGTGCTGTATCAAAAGTCCGAGGGCGGCGCGCTCGGCATGGGCGGCGGCAGCGGCGTTTTCACCGGCCGCGGCCAGGCCAATGCGCTCACCCGCGCCACGGGCATTCTCGCGACGATATTCTTCATCACCAGCATCGCGCTGACCGTGCTGCCCGCCTGGGAGCGTCGCTCAGAGGGCGGCGAGGACTGGACCAAGGCGCTCGACCAGGGAACGATCCAGCTCAAAGAGGTTCCCAAGACCGAAGGCAAGGGCGAGCAGGAAAAAGCGCCAGAGCCCGGCAAGGACAGCATTTTCGACCAGCTTCAGCGCGCCCAGCAGAAGCGCCAGCAGAGCGCGCCCGTAGAGGCGCCGCCGGCTGCGACGACTCCGCCCGCCGCGCAGGCGCCGGTTCAGGAGCCTGCCGCGCCGGCGCCGCAAGCCCCAGCCATAGAGCCGCCGAAGGCCGCCGCGCCTGCGCCGGTGGAAGCGCCGAAGCCTGAAGCCGCGACGCCCGAGACGCCAAAGAGCGAAGCGCCTGCCGTTCCGGCTGAGGCGGCGCCTGCTGCGCCTGTGACGCCGCCGGCCGCCGAAGCGCCGAAGGCGGAGACGCCTGCGCCGGAGTCGAAGCCCGCAGAGTCGCAGACCCAATCCGCTGCGCCGGAAACCAAGCCCGCGGAGCCGGAGAATAAGCCCGCGCCGCCGACGATCTGGAAAGCGCCGACTCAATAAGGCGCGTCAACTCTCACATCTGACGATCTTGGCTGGGGGCGAACGCCCCCGGCCCAATAAATTCGCTACCAGAATCGCTGGAAAGGCGTTAGGCGTTAAGCCCCATGGCGCGGTACATCTTCATCACCGGCGGCGTGGTCTCCTCACTTGGCAAGGGCTTGGCGTCGGCGGTGCTCGGCGCGCTTTTGCAGGCGCGCGGCTATACTGTCCGCTTAAGAAAGCTCGACCCCTATCTCAACATCGATCCGGGCACGATGTCGCCCTATCAGCACGGCGAGGTCTTCGTCACCGACGACGGCGCCGAGACCGATCTCGACCTCGGACATTATGAGCGCTTCACCGGCCGGCCCGCCTCGAAGCAGGACAATGTCACCACCGGCCGCATTTATCAGAACATCATCAACAAGGAGCGGCGCGGCGACTATCTCGGCGCGACGATCCAGGTCATTCCGCATGTCACGAACGCCATCAAGGAGTTCGTCCTCGAGGGCAATGAGGATGTCGATTTCGCGCTGATTTTGATCGGCGGCACGGTCGGCGACATCGAGGGACTGCCGTTCTTTGAGGCGATCCGCCAGATCAAGAACGATCTGCCGCCGCATCACTGCATCTATATTCACCTCACGCTCCTGCCTTACATCCCGAGCGCCGGGGAGTTGAAGACGAAGCCGACGCAGCATTCGGTGAAGGAGCTGCGTTCGATCGGCATTCAGCCGGATATTCTGCTCTGCCGCACCGACCGTGAAATTCCGCGCGAAGAGCGCCGCAAGCTCGGACTCTTCTGCAATGTGCGCGAACAGGCGGTGATCGAGGCGCGCGACGCTTCCAACATCTATGACGTGCCGCGCGCCTATCACGCCGCCGGGTTGGACGCGCAGGTGCTCGCCGCTTTCGGGATCGAGCCTGCGCCGAAGCCCGACATGAGCCGCTGGAACGCGGTGACGCAGCGCATCAATAACCCGGAAGGCGAAGTCACCATCGCGGTCGTCGGCAAATATACCGAGATGAAGGACGCCTATAAGAGCCTCATCGAGGCTTTGGCGCATGGCGGCCTCGCGAACCGCGTGAAGGTCAATCTCGACTGGATCGAGTCGGAGATTTTCGAGAGCGCCGATCCGGCCGCGCATCTTGAACATGTGCACGGCATTCTCGTTCCCGGCGGCTTCGGCCAGCGCGGCGCCGAGGGCAAGATTCTCGCGGCGCGTTTCGCGCGCGAACGCGGCGTGCCTTATTTCGGCATCTGCTTTGGCATGCAGATGGCGGTGATCGAGGCCGCTCGGGCGCTTGCGGGAATCGAGAAGGCGAATTCGACGGAGTTCGGCCCCTGCGAGGAGCCGGTCGTCGGCCTCATGACCGAATGGCTCAAGGGCAATGAATTGGAGCAACGCGCGGCGGGCGGCGACATGGGCGGCACCATGCGTCTTGGCGCCTATCCCGCGCTGTTGAAACCGGGCTCGCGCATTGCGGGGATTTACGGCGCGAGCGAAATCTCCGAGCGTCACCGCCATCGCTATGAGGTGAATTTCGCCTATCGCGATCGGCTAGAGGATTGTGGGCTTCTATTCGCGGGCTCTTCGCCGGACGGGTTATTGCCGGAGACGGTGGAGATTCCCGAGCACCCCTGGTTCATCGGCGTGCAATATCACCCCGAGTTGAAATCGCGCCCCTTCGAGCCGCATCCGCTTTTCGCGAGTTTTATCGCCGCGGCAAAGGCGCAGAGTAGGTTGGTGTGAGCGAAGCAATGACAGACTCAATAACTGTCGCCATTTCCGTTCTTGCGCTCGCTGTATCGGTAACGACGGCGAGGTTGACATTGTTTCGGCGCGGCACGGTGAAGATGACGCAACCTACCGTGATCTATTTCGGCCCCGACAGCCCGCGCACTCGCGGTGACCGTCCGCCGCCAAAAGTATATCTGCGAACACTGCTGTTCTCCACATCCAAGCGTGGCCGCGTCGTCGAGAGCATGCATGTCTCACTCGCGCGTAATGAAACGCATCAAACGTTTAATATCTGGGTTCATGGTGACGAAAAGCTCGTCAGAGGCAGCGGCTTATTTGTCGGCGAAAGCGGCGTTTCGGCAAATCATCACTTCCTAACCCCCAAAGACGGTAGCGAATTTCAGTTCGCGAGCGGGCGATACCGCCTTGACGTCTATGTTCGTCTGCTAGGGGATCGCACTCCAACGCTGCTGTTTTCCGAAGAATTGGAAATTGCGCCTGACGTTGCGACGAAACTGCAAGAACCGGATGCAGGTTTGTATTTCGACTGGGGTCCGGATTCGGCGAGGTATCTGCCGCACGTTGACAAGCGACCGCCGTCGTCTGATCCAACAGAATTCCTCGAAGCGTTGGGGAAGGCTTTGGGTTCGAGTTCTCGCGCAGCGAAGCAACTGCCACCCACGGAGCCGCCAGGGTCGGTTTCAACTAACACGGACAGCGCACAATCGCGCGGCTGAGGCCGGTGAGCTCGTCATGGCCGGGCTTGTCCCGGCCATCCACGCCGGGACGATTCGCGAATGCTGCAAGGGGTGCGCGCGGGGGCGCCGCGTGGATGCCCGGCACAAGGCCGGGCATGACGCGAGAGAGCGTGCATCGCATAATAAAAGCACAGCGCGGCGAAAAGTCGGGGTCATTGGCGTAACCGCTCAGCCGTCATGGCCGGGCTTGACCCGGCCATCCACGTCGGGACGATTCGCGAATGCTGCGAGACTCGGGGGCAGGCGCCGCGTGGATGCCCGCGACAAGCGCGGGCATGACGTGAAGAGAGTGCGCCTACACTCCTCGCCGATTAGTTCGCCAAATCCTCGTATAGATCGCGCCAATCGGGATTCATTTCGAGAATGAGTCGGACTTTCCACGCGCGCGGCCAATGTTTCATTGTTTTCTCGCGCTGAATCGCTGCGCGGATGTCGTCATGCGGTTCGTACCAGACGAGGCGCTTGAGGCCATAGAGCTGTGTGAAACCGGAACTGCGTCCTTCCCGATGCTCGAAGGCGCGGCGCGAGAGATCGTTGGTGACGCCGAGATAGAGCGTCCCGTTTGGCCGATTGGACATGATGTAAACCCAGCCGCCGCGCATTGGCGCATGGTGACGGCACTGCGTTGAAGAGACAACCCGCGTCATCGCCGGGCAAAGCCGTCAAAGACGGCGTCGCTTCGCTCGCCTATGTCCCGGCCATCCACGCCGAGAAGCTGCGCAAATGCTGTGGGGATTGCGCGGGGGCGCCGCGTGGATGCCCGCGACAAGCGCGGGCATGACGCGGAGAGGATGCGCGCATCGTGAAAGTTGGAGCGCGGTGAAAGCGTTCATAGGTCATTGGCGCAACCGCTCAGCCGTCATGGCCGGGCTTGTCCCGGCCATCCACGCCGGGACGATTCGCGAATGCTGCGAGACTTGCGGGGCGGCGCCGCGTGGATGCCCGCGACAAGCGCGGGCATGACGCGGAAAGGATGCGCCTAGTCACCACCACAACCGCTCACCCCTCTTCAAGCACGCTCACCCCACCTCATAAGCCTCGTCGATCGGCACGCCGAGCGCGGCGACGAGACGATTCGTTTCCGCCGCCATGCCGACGATCGCCAGCACTTCGCGATATTCCTCTTCGCTCATTCCCTTCGCGCGGGCGTTGGCGGTATGCGAATGGATGCAATAGGGACAGGCATGGGCGATGGAGACGGCGATATAGATCATCTCCTTGACCTTCGGCTCCAACACGCCCGGACCCATTACCTCTTTCACGCTCTCCCAGGTGCGCTTCAGCGTCGCCGGATCATGCGCGAGCGCGCGCCAGAAATTATTCACGAAGTCGCTTTTGCGCGTTTCGCGAATGTCGGCGAAGACGGCCCGCGCCTCGGGCGAGAGTTCTTCGTCGCTGAGCAATCGAACCGTGGCCATGATCTCTCCCGTTGATGCGCGATTTCACTTGTTCGGCGCGTTCGGCGCGGCAGGCCATGTGCGTGGGCCAGGATTGACATGATAATTCACGCCGCAGCCCGAGAGCGCCAAGACGATCGCGACAAGCAACATCGATTTGATGGGCGTTCGCATTTTTTTGTCCCTTGTTGAAGGTCCTTTTTGTCAGAAAAGCGCCATTGGCGCCGCTTGAATCGCTTCGCGATCGGCTCCTGACAATGGCGCATGTTTTGCGTCGCAGGCCGCGACACGCGCGCGCATCACATGGAGAAGAACGCACGACGCAAGCGACGCGGCCCGCCCCGAATTTCTGCCTAATTTCAAGGCGCTGCGCTGATTTGACCAAGCCTGCGCTAATTGACGCGCGATATGCTGCAACGCACAATCTTAGCCATGAACCTGCGCTATGCGATTCGACCGACGGGGCGTGCGTCCGTCGAATCATTTGCGCGGCAAGGAGGTCACAATGGAATCGGTCAAACAGTGGTTTCAGGACTGGTCGGACGCTTGCGAATACGCAAAGGAATGCGCCCCCGACTTCTCTTTCCTCTCGTCTTTCGCCTTTGGCGAACCCTATACGGCGCTCATAAGCCTCGCTGTCGCCTTCTGGCTGCTTTGGGCGCTCAATGAGCGCGGGATCCGCCGGAAAGCCGCACTCCTGCGGGCGATGGCCGCACGGGCCGGCGCGGGGTCGTTCGACGCCGCGCTGCAGGAAATGAAGCGCGCGCCTTCAAAGGAAGACAAGCAAGAAAAGCTCGCCGCGTAATCGCATAAGGGCGCGATTTGAATGCGCCCGGCGGCGCGTTATCTCTGCGCATAGGCGCGATCCGATGATCGGCGCGCGCGACCGGGCTTGTGATCGATCTCTCGCGAGGATAGGAGACGCTTGCGTTAGGCGACGGCTGCGCGCCGACGCGGCCGAGCAGGTCGCCTGACGCCAATAAGACTTGAGAACGAGATTAGAAGGCGAGGGAGCATCATGAGCGAATTTTCCGTCGGCAATGGCGCGTGGGTTCTGGTCGGAGACGGCCGCCGGGCGCTGTTTTTCCAAAATCACGGCGACGCCGAACTCCTCGACCTTCGCGTCATTGAAACGCGCATCGACGAAAACCCGGCGACGCGCGACCAGGGCTCGGACAAGCCCGGCCGTAGCTTCGCTTCGAAGGGCGGCGTGCGCAGCGCGGTTGAAGATTCCGACTGGCATGAGATGGAGGAGGAGCGCTTCGCGCGCGCGATGGCGGATCGCATCAATCAGGCGGCGGAGTCGGGCGAGTTGAACGCCATCGCCATCATCGCGCCGCCGCGCGCTCTGGGTGAAATTCGCAAAGAGTTGTCGGCGAAGGCGCAAAGCAAGGTCGTCGGCGAACTCGCCAAGGACCTGACCCGCCATCCGCTCAAGGATATCGAAAAGGCGCTGACTCGCGGCTGAAAGGCAGGGGAAAGATCAAACTTTCCCCTGCGCAGTCGGAAGCGTTCGTCCCAACCCCGCTTCCGACGCTCGACTCTCGTCCGAGCTTGGCCATGATGCCGCATTTATATCAAGAAATCATTGCGCTTGCGCACAGCGCGCGCAGAACGCCGCATTTGAGCCACAAATTCGGCGCAGTCGGCGGCCGTATTGAGCTTCGCCTTTGCGGCGACGTTATTTGAGCACGGTGATTAATGGGTCGGGGACGGATTTTCTTGGCGGCGCTTTTTGCGCTCGCGTTCAGCGCTTGCGCGAGCCGCCCGCATGGAACGCTGATCCCGACGCATCAGCTCGCGTCCGGCGCGAGCATCGTCGACCTTCTCGTGGTCACGACCAGAGAGCCGGATCCATTGGAGCCCGGCGTCATGTTCTCGGGCGAACGCGGGAGGGGCGTCCACTTCGCCGACATTGCGGTTTCGATCCCGCCCGACGCCAGTCGCGTCATCGGCGCGGTGCAATGGCCACAGGCGCCGACGCCCGATCCCGCCACGCAATTTACGACCGTTCACGCCGACGTCCTAAGCCGGGAGGCGGCGCTCGCGGCCTTCAACGCGCGCATCCGCAAGACGCCCAAGCGGCAGGTGCTGCTCTTCGTCCATGGCTACAACACGCGTTTCGAGGAGGCGGTCTATCGCTTCGCGCAGATCGTCCATGACTCGGGCGCCGACGTCACGCCCGTGCTGTTCACCTGGCCGTCGCGCGGCCGGCTGTTGCAATATGGCTATGATCATGAGAGCGCCAGCTAAAAGCGGGACGCGTTGGAAAGCGTGCTTCAAGCGCTGCAGCGCGATCGAGACGTCGGCGAAATCTCGATCCTCGCGCATTCCATGGGCAATTGGGTGACGCTCGAAGCGCTGCGCCAGATGGCGATCCGCAACGGCCGGATCGGATCAAAAATCGAGAACGTCATGCTCGCTGCGCCCGACGTCGATTTCGACGTCTTCCGCCGTCAGATTGCTGAGATCGGGATTCGACCGTCGGTCTTCACGCTGTTCGCTTCGCGCGACGATGACGCGCTCGCCGCGTCCCGCCGATTCTGGGGCAATACGCGATTGGGCGCCGTCAATCCGAACGCGCCGCCCTATCATGAAGTGCTCGACCGCGACCGGGTCCGAGCGATCGATCTGACGAACGTCGCCTCCAGCGATCCTTTGGGACACAGCACTTTCGCCTCCTCTCCGGAGGTGGTGCGTTCAATTGGAGTCAGGCTCGCGCAGGGCCAGCCGCTGAAGGAGGGGCAGACGGGCGTGGGCGATCAACTCGGGCTCGTGACGTCCGGCGCGGTTTCGGTCGTCGGCGGCGTGGCTGGGGCGGCGGTCGCCGCGCCATTCGCCATCGTCGACCCGGCGACGCGCGAGAATTTGAGCGAACATCTGAACGCCGCGGGGCAAAGCCTCGATCCACAATATTAACCGCGCCCGCGGGTTAGGCGCGGAAAAGCCATCCATTTTTGTGATCTGTTGCGGCAATGTGACAGTCAGCGCGGCCGAAGCCCGTTAGGGTCAAACGCTCGCGACGATCACCGCACGGGACTTCAATCGCAATGTCATTTATGCGTCAGCTTCTCGCCGTTCTGGCGGTCGCCTTCGCCGTGTCTTCCGCACGCGCCGACACGCCTTCCTGGTGGACGCCTCCGATTTCGGAACATGCTCCATCCAAGCGCGCGGTCGATGGCGTCAACGCCAAGCTCGAAGGTTTCGGCGGCGGGTCTTACTGGCTCGGCTTCGCGCGTTTGAACAACGCCTCGGCCGGCGGCATGGGGTCGATTACCGCTCCAGTCGGCGACCGTTTTGGTTTTCAGATTGACGCCCTAGCGGCTGGCCATCGCGGCTTCTTTGTGAGCGCCGGCGCCGGACATGCCTTTTGGCGCGACCCGAGCGTCGGTCTCCTCGGGGCCTATGGGGCGATCGCCAACGATAAACGTCTGGACGACACCCGTTTCCGGCTGGGCGCGGAAGGCGCCTATTATTACGGACCGTTCTCGCTCGCCAGCGTCGCCGGCTATGAGGAAAGCTCCGGCCACTTCTTCACGCCGCTGGGCTATGCGCCCGGATTTTTCGCCTATCAGTGGCAACCGCGGCGCGGGCGCTTCTTCGACATGGTCGATATCAGCTTCTATCCGACCTACAACGTCAAATTTTCGGTCGGACATCGTTATGTCGGGGGTCGCCATGCGGCGGCCTTCGCTGGCGAGGCGCTCGTGTGGAATTTCGGCAATTCCGCCGTCACCGGCTTCATCGAAAGCCGCGTCGGCGAGGATGATTACAAGGCGGTCTGGGGCGGCATTCGTATCTATCTCGGCCAAAGCGACAAGACGCTCATTGTCCGGCACCGCGAGGATGATCCGATGAACTGGCTGAAGGACGATATGTTCGCCTCGTAGAACAGCGTTCGTACCGGCGCGATGCCTTGGCCGCCGATCGCTCCCGCGCCCACGCCGTTCTAAACGCGGCCTGGCCCTTCGCTTTCTTTTACGGGCGAGCCCGCGACCTATCTCAACGCCGGCATCTTTGTTCTCAATTCCTAAAAAGGCGCCGATCTCGCCGTGGCGACATAGGCGTCTGCGTCCTGCTGTAACAACAGCCGCTCCTTGACGAGCTTATCGGCGATAATGCGCATCGTCGCGACGAAATAGGCGCGCGATCCATAACGCTCGACGAGCGAGGAGCGCGGATCGTCGTTCTTTTCGCGATCCGGTTTCGTCGCTTCGAAGGGAATCGCCGCGCCCGCGACGCAGGGCTGCCCTTTCTTGTTTTTTTGCGCATTGAAGCCCCTGAAGGTCGCAATAGGGAGCGCGAGGTCGGGCAGGCGCAGGCCGGCGATCTCATTGCCGTCGGCGTCGATCTTTGGAACGCGCCTCGCGCCTTCAGGCGGCGAAGGCAAGGCGGGAGCCTTCGGCCATTTTAGATCCTGCCCCGGCGTCAGATCGCCATTGACCGGCGCGCGCGAGGCGGGCGGCGCGACGCTTTTCGTCGTCCATTCGTCGAGCGCGACGAACAGCGCCCGCAGCGCCGGCGCGATGGCGCGCGCGTTAATGGGCGCGACGCAATTTATCGCAGTGGTCGAACCGGCGATGCCAGCGAGATAAAAGCGTCGGCCGTTCGGCGGCGCGCTCTTCTCAAATTCGATGCGCGGCTTCTCGCGCCAATAGGCGTCGGCGCTCCAGGTTGCGATGAAGCGCGTTGGGCTTCCCGGCTCGCGACTCGCGTCATGAAGCAACAGCCCGTCGAATGCCGAGGCCGCGTTCGACATGGCGTCGGCGTCGGCGCCCTGCGCGCGGCCGAGCGCGCGCTTCATCTTGAGCGCGCCGCGAATATGCCCAAGCAGATCGCGCAACGCCGGCTCTTTGGCTTTGTCAGGGAGGTTAGCGACATCGAGCGTCAGCACGGCGAGTCCGCGTTCGAGCGCCAGAGGTTTCACGTCTTCGCTTGGCTGCGTCTCGATCAGAATGGACTTTGCGCCGCCGCTTGGCGGTTGTGTCGGCTTCAACAACGTTCCAGCGATCTCGTAGGTCGTTCCATCGAGCTTCACCGTCGCGGAAACCGTCTCGTTCGCGCCGTTCGGCCGCGTCTCGAATTTCAGCAGTTCGGCCTGCGCCGCGCCGGCAAACGCAAGGGACGCGACGAGCGCGAAGGCGTTAGCTCGCTGCGCGCGCCTCGTCCTTTTCGATCCAGCTTGCGATCTTGCGAAGATCGGCGAGGAAGCCTCGCCACGCTTGCCGCTTATCCGATTCATCCTTCAAGCGTAGCAGAGATGATGGGTGAACGGTCGCCAAGAATTGCGCGCCGCCATCGAGGTTAAAGATTTCGCCGCGCAGATGCGACACCGCCTCTGAACGGCCGAGCGCGCCGCGGATCGCGGTCGCGCCGAGCGCCACGATCAGTCCGGGTTGGAGCAAAGCGCGTTCGCGATCGAGCCACCAACGGCAGGCGTCGATCTCGCCGGCGTCTGGCTTTTTGTGCAGACGGCGCTTGCCGCGCGGATCGAATTTGAAATGTTTCACCGCATTGGTGACAAAGCATCTATCGCGCTCGACGCCGGCGCGCTCAAGCGCGATGTCGAGGAGCGTGCCCGAAGGTCCGACGAAGGGCCGCCCCGCCCGATCTTCCACATCTCCCGGCTGCTCGCCGATCAGCAGAACGCGCGCGTGCGGCGATCCTTCTCCAGGAACGACTTGAGTGGCGTTTTTATAGAGCGGACAACGCGTGCAGGTGGCCTCTTGCTCGGCGAGCGCCGAAAGAGACCTCGCTTCGGTCAATAAGTCGACCGCAGGCGAAGGTTTCGCCCGGAGTACGATTTGGGATTTCTCCACCTGACCTTTCCACTAGATCACGCTGCGTTTAGGCGGAATCGCCTAAACGCAGATGACGTGATCGATTCCAAAAGTTTAGAGCGCGCTTTGCGCGAAAAACCAGCATCCACTTTTTCGCAGCGCGCTCTAGCAGCGTCGCAAGGACGCCAAGAAGGTCGATATAGGCGTCGCAGCCGCGAGAAAAAGCTGATTTCACGTCTCGGGACGGTCGCCGTCCCGAGTCGCGTCGATTAAAGCGTCTTCAGATATTCGAGCAGCGCGCGTTTATCGGCGTCGCTCAACGCCGTGCCAAAGTCGTGGCCGCAATGGCTGACCCCCGAGCCTCTGTTGCAATCCGTTTTCATCAAGAAGGTCGACTTCGGCTGCTCTACCGCTAAGCCCACAACGGAAACGTCATAGGCTGGACCGACTTTGAAGTCCGCGACGCGCTGCTGCGGCGGCTTCAAAAGCTCGGCGAGCGACGGTACCGAAGCGTTGTGCAGATAGGGGGCGGCCGCCCAAACGCCTTCGAGAACGCGGGCCTCATACTTAATCTTGCCGTCCGTTTCCGGCGCGCGGCGGCAGGCCCAGCGTCCGGCGCCGGGCGTGCCCGGAATCTTATAGACGCCCTTCAGCTCTTCGATCAGGGGCTGCAGAATCGCCAGCGCCACGTCGGCCTTCTGTCGTTCGACCGTATTCACCGTGACCGGAATGAAGTGTTGCAGGATCGCGCCGCGCACCGCGGTCGCCAGCACCGAGACGGGCATGTCCTTCCTGTCGAGCGGCTGGGATACGAAGGGAATGAAGGCGCCCGTCAGCGCGCCGGTGTCGACCTTCCAGTCCGGCGCGAAATATTGATATTCCCGCGCATCGGTGCCGACGTCCTGAATTGGCGTGCACCAAGTGTCCGGATTGAGCAGTCGCGGCTGTCCGCGATCAATTCCGTGGCAATCGGCGCATCCGCCCTCTTCATAGGGACGCTGATAGATGAGCTTGCCTTGCCCGGCGAGCGTCATGTCCACGGGCCACGGCCATTTCGGCGGACCGATCCGCTCGACGAGATGCTCCAATTCGATCAGCCCTTTGAAGTCGACGGAATTGGATTTGACGTAATTGAAGCCCAACAGGTGCGTGGCGTCCTTCTCGGGGAAGAATTCGCCGAAGACGCCATAGACCTGTCCGACGTTTCTGGACATGGCCAGAATGCGGTCGCCGTTATCGGCGAAGCCCGGCCACTGCGTATGATCCTGCCGCGGCGCGTTCCAGAGGAACGGCGGGCGCACCGGCGCATCGGCCTTTCGCATGTTCCCGACGAGTATGTGCGTCGGCCCCGGACCGATGTCGAGGCCAGTGACGCGATTGAGGATCATGCCGACGGCGTCGATGCGTCCGGCGCCCCAGGGCTTTTCTTTGGGCAGGCCGGCCTCGGTGATGGCGTGGTGACGCGCATACCAGAGATCGACTTCGGCGCGCAGCTTGGTTTCTTTCTGCGGATCGTAGCCGCTTCCAAGAACCGCCTTGGCGAATTCCGAAAAGGCCGCGGGGTCGCCGAGAATTTTGCCGACCGCCGTGTCGAGATCGGCCCAAAGCGCGCCCATGTCGGCGAGCGCCGGTCCGCCGTCAATGCGGTAGGCCTTGCCCTCGACGTCGATCTGGCGCGTATGGCAGGCGGCGCAGGAGGGTCCCAACACGCTGTCGGATACAACGAAGCCGACCGGCAGCCCCGGCGTCGGACTCGCAGGATTGGCGAGATAGCCGTAGCGCGCGAGTCCATCCGCAAGGAAGGGCTGCCCGTCCGCCTGCTTGAGCGCTTTGATCCAGTCCCAAGGAATGAGGCGAGAGCCTTGGCTCGTACTGTAAAAGCTGTTCCAAGCCTTTTCATCCCAAGGACCTGCGTCCGGAATTGAAGAGGGCTGTTCGACGCGTTCGAACGCCGTCGCGCCGGGCGAGGCTGCTGCGAAAATGAGGATTGTAAGCCCAGCGGAGCGGAAAGCTTTCGTGATGCTCATCTCAAATCTTCTCAATGAACGGCCGTTACAAAAACGCGTTGACTGCCAATTCCAAAAACTCGCGAACGGCGCGTTGCTTCAACGTCGATGATCGCTAGTAGCGTGTCAATACGCTGAATTGATGACGAGAGTTAGAGCTTCGCCATAAAATTGGCGAAGGCGAGCGAACCTTCCGGCCAGGGTCCATGGCCGCTATCGACATTGATATGGCCGCTCGCGCCGGCGTCGATGAATTGCGCCCCGATATCCTGCGCGAGATGACGCGCGAAGAGCAGATCCGCGTAAGGGTCGTCGCTGCTGCCGACCATCGCCGCCGGAAAGGGAAGCCGCGCGCGGGGCGCCGGCGCAAATTCGGGATCGATCGGCAGTTCCAGCATCGCGCTGTCAGAGGGCGGCGCGACGAGAAAGGCGCCGGCGACTTTTTCTGCGATGCGCGGCGCCGCATGCAACGTCGTGATCACGCCGAGAGAATGGGCGATGACGACGACGGGACGCTCGCACGCGGCGACGTCGCGCGTCAGCGTGTCCACCCATTCTCCGCGCGATAATGCGCTCCAGTCGCGCTGCGTCACGCGCCGCGCGGTGGAGAGCTTCTTCTTCCAGCGGCTGTACCAATGATCCTCCGTGCCGCCAGTGAGGCCGGGATGGATCACAATGTCCGCGTCTGCTGCGCGCATCAGGCGGTTTCGCGCGCGACAAAGGCGCCCGAGAGCGCGTCCTTGATCAGCTTGCGCGTTTCAGCGACGCCGTAGAGCGCGATGAAGGAGCCAAAGCGCGGTCCCTTCTTCTCGCCGAGCAGCACTTCATAGAGCATGTTGAAGAAATCGTTGGAGACGCCGGGACGCTCCGGAGTCGCGCCCTTGGCGGCAAAGTCCTGATAGCGCGGCACGGCGCGGGCGACGTCGTAAAGCGCCGTTTGTATCTCTTCGGCGCTTGCGCCAGCGGGGAGCGCGCCCAGAGTCTCGTCGATCTTTTGCAGCACGTCGCGCTCGGTCCCGTCCGCGGCGCGATAGAGTTTCGCCGGCTTCACGAAATCGCGAAAGTAAGCGACGGCGTAGCCCACGAGCCTGTCGAGCCGCGGGTGATTCTGCGGCGTCGCGGATGGCGCGTAGCGGCGCAGAAAGCCCCAGAGCACCGCCGGATCTTCGGCGTTGGCGACGGCGGCGAGATTGAGCAGCATGGAGAAGGAAACGCTCGTTCCCTTCGTCTCGCCTTCATGCGCCAGCGTCTCGGACTCTGGCGGATCGCCGGCGTGAATGTGCCATACCGGATTGCCAAGCCGGTTCTTCCAGTCCTGGCGCGGATAGGCGTCGAGGAAGTTCAGATAATCGTCGACCGCGCGCGGGATCACGTCGAAATAGAGCCGCTTCGCCGCCGTCGGCTTCTGAAACATGAACTGCGCCAGGCTTTCGGGGCTCGCGTAGGTCAGCCATTCCTCGATCGTCAGACCGTTGCCCTTCGACTTCGAAATCTTCTGGCCCTTCTCGTCGAGGAAGAGCTCGTAGTTGAAGCCTTCCGGCGCGCGTCCGCCGAGCGCGCGCACGATCGCGCCCGAGAGCTTCACCGACTCGATGAGGTCCTTGCCGGCCATCTCATAATCGACGTTGAGCGCATACCAGCGCATCGCCCAGTCCGGCTTCCACTGAAGCTTGCAGTGTCCTCCAGTGACGGGCGTCGTGAACTTTTCGCTTGTGTCCGGATCGCTCCAGGAGATCGTTCCGGCTTGCGCGTCGTAGCTGTCGAGCGGAACCTGCATCACGATGCCGGTCTTCGGATGGACGGGTAAGAAGGGCGAATAGGTCGCGGCGCGCTCCTCGCGAAAGCTCGGCAGCATGATATTCATCACCGCGTCGTAGCGCGCGAGCATGTGCTTCAAGGCGGCGTCGAAACGCCCGCTCTTGTAATATTCCGTCGACGACGCGAATTCGTACTCAAAGCCGAAAGCGTCGAGAAAGGCGCGCAGCCGCGCATTGTTGTGCGCGCCAAAACTGTCATGCGTGCCGAAAGGGTCCGGCACCTGGGTCAGCGGCTTGCCGAGATTGGCGGCGACGAGCTCTTTGTTCGGGATGTTGTCCGGAACCTTGCGCAGCCCATCCATGTCGTCGGAGAAGGCGATGAGGCGCGTCGCGACCTTGCCCTCGGTCAGGACCTCAAAGGCGCGGCGCACCATGCTGGTGCGGGCGACCTCGCCGAAGGTGCCGATATGCGGCAGGCCGGAAGGGCCGTAGCCCGTCTCGAACAGCACGCTCTTTTGACCGTTCGCCTCGACTCGTTTGACGAGTTTTCGCGCCTCTTCGAACGGCCACGCGGGCGAGACGCGCGCGGCTTCGATGAGTTCGGGCGACAACAGGAGCGGTGCGGACATGGGATGCGAACTGGCCAATCTCTTGGGGAAGGCGCGCACAGTAGGGAGAGGGGCCCGGGGCGTCAACGAAGAAGGGAGCGGCGACTAGGGCAATCGCGTGAAGGACAGTCGTTCTCGCCCTCATCCTGAGGAGACGCCTGCTACACAGTCTCCTCAGGATGAGGAAACCTTCACCCGATCGCCCTGGAATGGATGGCCTTCAGGTCCCGACGCTTTTCTTCCCTCATGCTTGAGATTGTCTCTTCGAGGCCTCCTCAAGATGAGGAAACCTCGCCGCTGTTGCTTTCGGCCAATAGACAAAGGCGGGCGGGCCGCTAAGCTCGGAAGGCGCGGACGCTTCGATTCACGGTCCAGACCACGCGCAAAGCCGAGCGCTGTCTTGTCGAAGAAGGGGGACGAGTTGATCGGTTCAACCTCCTCGGAAAGAAGCCGCCGCCGCGCCTATCGCTTCACGGCGGCTTTGGCGGCTTGCGGCCTTCTGGCCGGAGCGGTGACCGGGCAAGCCTTTGCCGCAGACAATGTCGCCTCCTTGGCCAAGCAAAAATCGCTGACCGACACGCCGGACGGACCCAAGGACCAACTGCGCAAGTTCGGGATCGACCTCGACGTCTGGATCACACAATTTTACCAGGGCATCCCCGCTGGCGCGATCGATCGGACGGCGCGCTACGGCGGCAAGATGGACACCTTTCTGCGCGTCGACGGCGAAAAGCTCGGGTTCTGGAAAGGACTCAAATTCAACGCGCAATATGAGCATTACTTCGGCCGCAACATAAATCGGCAGGACCTCGCGCTGCTGCCGGTCAACGTCGCCCTCGCGTTCATCGAGCGCGACGGCTATCACTCAGCCTTGTCGATGACGCTGACGCAGGAGTTCAGCGAGCAATTCTCGGTGACGATCGGCAAGTTCAACATGCTGACGCTCGCCTCGCAGACGCCGCTTATCGGCGGCGGCGGCATCGATACCTTCATGAATCGGGCCTTTGCGCTGCCCTCGACCGGCATCGGCGTCAGCTCGCCGGAAAGCGTCGCCGACCGTCTGATCATCGCGCCGCCCTATCTCCTGGGCGGCGTCGCCGCGCTCAAGACTAAATATTTCGATCTCAAAATCATGGTGGCCGATCCGCGCAACGCCCAGCAGCCGCGCGTCATCGAACGGCCCTTCGAGCGTGGCGTCGGCGCCGGTCTGATGGCGACCGTGCCCATCGAGATTGGCGGCCTCAAAGGCTTTCATACATTGCGCGTCGCTTACAGCAATGCGCGAGGTTTCGATCTCGACGACATCGACGACACTCCAGCGATCGCCCGCCTCAGAGGAATTACCAAGAAAGGCTATCGTTTCGTCTCCTATGCCGTGCAGCAATATTTCATGCAGAGTGAAACTGACCCCAAAGTCGGCTGGGGGCTGTTCACGCTCGCGACTCTTTCCGACGGCAATCCCAACCCGGTCAAATGGAGCATGCTTGTCGGTCTCGCGGGCAATAATCTCATGGCGGGACGCGAGGAGGATCGCTGGGGCGTCGGCTTTTACCATTTTGGCCTCAGCCAGCCGCTCCTCTCTGGACTGGCGGCGCGGCGGATTAATCGGCGCAGCGAGGGCGGCGTCGAGGCTTTCTATAATTTCGCGGTGACGCGGTGGCTGCGGCTCTCAGGCGACATCCAAATCATCGATCCGTGGAATCCAGCGAGAGCGCGCGCCAGCTATCTCGGCCTGCGTTTGCAGACGATATTTTAGGAAAACAGTTCAGAGAAAACAAAAGGGCGAAGACGTCCGTTTCCGAACCATCTTCGCCCAAGGCCAGCCCTTTGGCCTAATCCGGGTGCGCGACTCTTGGCGTCAATTCGCGCAGGAGACGCTACGCATGTAACGGACGCGACCATGCTCGTCAGCCTTCGGCGTGATGACGAGCGTGCAATCTTCATCCTCCGCGCCATAGGCGCGCCCCACTCGGATCGCCGGTCCGCGCGCCAGCGAACGCATGCCAACGTCGTTAAGGCTCACGGCGGCTTGGACGCCAGTGGCTGCGGATTGGCTCTTCGGATCAAACGTCGAAGGCGCGGCCGCGACAGCAGCAACCGCGCAGACAGCGACGGTGAATCCGAGGATGATCCGCGACGTGCGGCTTGCGAAGGGGCTTTCGCGCGAAACGGCCATTAATAGGGCTCCCACAGGGTATCGGGAATTTGCCCCAGATCGCTACTCGAACGATGCGAACCCTGGACGCTTCCTCTTTTTTGCGGGGGAGAAACGCCGCGGCCCCGCTAATGGTTCCGTCGCAGTCAGAAAATTTTAAGGCTTTGCCTCAATTTCGCCTTATCGCTCAAGGCGGGCGATGAGGCTCGACGTGTCCCAGCGCCGCCCGCCCATATTTTCGACCTCGGCATAAAACTGGTCGACGAGCGCTGCGACCGGCAGCCGCGCGCCGTTGCGCCGCGCCTCGGCGAGGCATATCGCCAGGTCCTTGCGCATCCATTCGACGGCGAAGCCGAAGTCGAACTCCCCGGCGACCATTGTTTTCGTGCGGTTCTCCATCTGCCACGACTGCGCCGCGCCATTCTTGAGAAGATCGATTACGTTCTCCGCGTCGAGCCCCGCCGCGCCGGCGAAATGCAGCGCCTCCGCGAGGCTCTGGACCAGGCCGGCGATGGCGATCTGATTGACCATCTTGGTGAGCTGCCCAGCGCCCGGCGGCCCCATCAGCCGGCAGGCGCGGGCGTAGCAGGCGATCACCGGCTTCGCCCTCGCGAAGACGGCGGGGTCGCCACCGCACATGACGGTCAAGGCGCCCTTTTCGGCGCCGGCCTGGCCGCCGGAGATCGGCGCGTCGATGAAGCCGAGCCCGCGCTCTGCGGCGGTGGCGTGAAGCTCTCTCGCGACCTGCGCCGACGCCGTTGTATGATCGACGAAGATCGCGCCTGCCGACATTCCTGCGAAGGCGCCGTCTTGGGCGATCGTCACTGCGCGCAGATCGTCGTCATTGCCGACGCAGGAAAAGACGAATTGCGCGCCAACCGCCGCCTCGCGCGGAGTCGAAAACCATTGCGCGCCGGGGTGCGCGGCGGCGAATTCTTTAGCCTTGGCGGCGGTGCGGTTATAGACCCGCACTTTGTGGCCGGCGCGATGAAGATGGCCGGCCATTGGATAGCCCATGACGCCAAGGCCGATAAAAGCGATAGTGTGGCTCTTCAATCCTGCGCTCCTGTTCGGTGCCAATCAGCTTGCAGCGAGGAAGCCATTACTGCGCAGGTAAAAAATTGTGAACAAGGCTCGCAGCGAGGTCAAAGCACTCGATTTTAACCTACATTGCCTCGAACGAATACGGGGGAAATCGGATGCCCATGCTGGCTCGTCAACGAGACCTTTTCGCGGAGAAGCCGGCTTCGATCGTCGATGAGCTGCAAGCGTTTGAATACGGTGGCAAGAGAACGATCACCGAAACCCGAAATGGGATTGATTTCTTCTTCAACGAATTTTGGACAGCTCGCCAGCGTCAAGCCAATCGTCTTCACGAAGTCAGCTATCGGGCGTGCTTCAAGCCGCAACTTCCAGAGTTCTTCGTCTCTCGTCTCACTGAACCCGGGGACGTGGTGTATGATCCCTTTATGGGTCGAGGGACAACGCCCGTTCAAGCGGCTCTCATGGATCGAGTTGCCATCGGAAACGATATAAACCCACTCAGCACAATTCTCACAACGCCGCGCCTCAAGCCTCCTTCCCTTCGCCAAATCGCCGAGCGTCTCCAAGAAATCGACTGGGAGTATACGGGCGGCCTCGATACGGAGCTTCTCGTTTTCTACCACGAGAAGACTTTGCGCCAGATTCACGCACTTCGAGCGTGGTTCGAAGTCCGCGAGGCTTCATGTTCGCTTGATAGCGTAGATGCATGGATTCGAATGGTTGCAGTCAATCGTTTGACGGGTCATTCATCGGGATTTTTCTCAGTATATACCTTGCCGCCTAATCAAGCAGTTTCGGTTGATGCGCAAAAGAAAATCAATTTGAAGCGCAATCAGACGCCTCCAGAGCGTGACGTTCCCGCAATTATTCTAAAGAAATCTCGTGTTCTCCTTTCCGAGGCTCCTGCGATGGGCCAGACAAAGTACTCGCTATTCGCGGGTGGCGCTGACGCTACCCCCCATATTGCGAACGAGAGCGTTGACCTCGTAGTTACTTCGCCACCCTTCCTCGATGTCGTGCAGTATGCAGCCGACAACTGGTTGCGATGCTGGTTTGTAGGGCTTGACGCCGCAAAAGTGCCTATCGCCATACACCGCGACCCCGCGGACTGGACCGCTTTTATTCATAGAGTCTTTTCTGAACTATCACGCGTTGTTCGCCGTGGTGGCCACGTCGCTTTTGAAGTCGGCGAAGTGAGAAATGGCACTCTAGAACTTGAGCACCTCGTGCTTGAGGCGGCACGCGGGCTCCCCTTTGAGACGCTGGGTGTTCTTGTAAATGTCCAGGAATTTACGAAAACAGCCAACTGCTGGGGCGTAAACAACAACAGCAAAGGGACAAATACTAATCGAGTCGTTATTATGAGGCATATATGATAAATGAAGAATACGTTGAAAAACTGGAAGCTGCGCTTGCGCACGTCTTGCAGCCCTTGAAGGGGCTTCCTTTTACGGTTGTGGTGCGCGCGCTCTCTAATCAAATAATTTTTCCAATCGATCGAGAATCCGAAGACGATCGCGCGCTCATTGGCCAATTAGAAAAAGCAATTCACGCGTGCGCGGTCGAATTGCGAAGGCAACCCATACAACGGCCACGGCCCAATGAAGTTGGTAACGATATAGAGCCGTATGTCATGCGGGCTTTGGCCGGAATTGGATATAAGGTCCAGCGCCCGCTTTCAAAGGGAGGCAAGGGGAAGGCAACGGGGTATCCCGATATTTTATTTTACGATGCGAAAGACCGCCCTTGCTATCTCGAATGTAAAATCTACAGCGACGATACGAAAGATACCTCTATGCGGTCATTTTACCTTTCGCCGTCTGACGCTTTCAAGGTCTGTATGGATGCTCGTCATTTATTGCTTTCTTTCGAAATGGTTAGGACGCCAATAAATAATTCAAATCTATCCAGTTTTTTGCCAGTCGCATTCAAACTTGTGGATCTGTCGGCGCTCGATTGCGACATGAAATATGAGTTTAACGCGGACAATCGTCGTCTATACAGTCCGAAACTGGTTTTGCTCTCTGGTCAGTGTTAATTTCCCGATCGACGCTCGACGGTGCGTTCGATCGCGAATCGGGAGAACCGCCTTTTTGCTTACCCGCCCGTCATGCTCATATGGCGGGAGACGGATGGGGCCGGCGCCGCTCGGTCGATGATGAAGTCGTGGCCCTTGGGCTTGCGCAGGATGGCGGCCTCGATCGCCTGATGCAGAAGCGCGTCATCGGCGCTCTCGCGCAGCGGCGCCCGCAGGTCGGCTGCGTCCTCCTGCCCGAGGCACATATAAAGCGTGCCGGTGCAGGTGACGCGCACGCGATTGCAGCTTTCGCAGAAATTATGCGTCAACGGCGTGATGAAACCGATGCGTCCGCCGGTCTCGCGCGCGCGCATGTAACGCGCAGGACCGCCCGTACGATACTCGATCTCGTCAAGCGTGAAGGCTTCGTTCAGCCGCTCGCGCACCGCCTGCATCGGCAGATATTGATCGGCGCGTTCCGGCCCGTCGAGTTCGCCGAGCGGCATCACTTCGATGAAGGTCATGTCCATTCCGCTTTCGTGCGCGAAGCGCACGAGCGGCACGAACTCGTCCTCATTGACGCCTTTGAGCGCGACGGCGTTGAGCTTCACTTTAAGGCCTGCCGCGCGGGCGGCGGCGACGCCCTCTAAAACCTGCGTATGCGCGCCGGTTCTGGTCAGCGCCGTGAAACGGTCTGGATCGAGGGTGTCGAGCGAGACATTGACGCGACGGACGCCGCAGTCGGCGAGTTCGGCCGCGAAGCGTGAAAGCTGCGAGCCGTTGGTGGTGAGCGTCAGCTCCTCCAGCGCGCCGGACGCAAGATGGCGCGATAGCGCGCGAAACAGCTTCATCACGTCGTGGCGCACCAGCGGCTCGCCGCCGGTGATGCGCAGCTTTTTCGTTCCGCGCGCGACAAAGGCGGAGCAGAGCCTATCGAGCTCTTCGAGGGTCAGCAGATCGCGCCGCGGCAGGAACTGCATATGTTCCGACATGCAATAGACGCAGCGGAAATCGCATCGGTCGGTGACGGAGACGCGCAGATAAGAGATCGTCCGCCCGAAGGGGTCGACAAGCGGCGCCGGCGCGATAGGCGCGGGCGGCGCCATTACGGGCAGCCTGGCGTGGGCGTTCATCCTTGTCCTCGAACCGGCGGAAGTTCAGCGTCATCCATATATTGCCGGAACGCGCGCGCGTGAAGCCCACACGGCGGCCCGACCGCCGGTCGGGACCAAGATCGAAGAGCGGTCCGCAGTAGAGCGCTTCTGTTATCGGGCGGCGCCCCAGCCGAAATCCTTGCCGAGCAGCGCGTACAGCTCGTCATTATAGGGCCGGAAAAACTCGGCTAAATTCTCACGGAGGCTCTCATCGAGTTTTCCGGGGGGACCCGGATTTTGCTCCTCGATCACGAGCGGCTCGACTTCAGGCAGGCCCAGAAACCCGTAAATCTGCTTCGCCGTCGATCGCGGGTCGCGGAAAAATTCCGCCGCATCGACGATAAATACGCGGTCCCTGCCGAACTTCTCGAAGAGCAGCCGCAGAAAGGGCGCGTAGATGCTGTGCCGCAAATAGCCGGCGCGCGCCCCCGAAAACGCGTGCGGCTCCATGCCGCCGCCGCGTATGATCGCCTTCTCGGCTTCGATCAGGGTTTTAAAATCCGGAAAGCCCTTCCAGTGTGGGTCCTGTGTCTTGCGGCTGATGAAACGCTTCTGATCCCATCGCCAGTGCGAAAAGGCGCGCTCAACCGGATCGCGCAAAACACATATGATCCGCATATTGGGAAACATCGACTTCACTAGGAAAATCCAAAGCGGGTTCGGCATCACTGGCGTGCAGTAGCCGGTGATCGCGCCGCCGTTTCGCCGCTCCGCCGCCCTTTGCGTCGCAAGCGTCGGGAAATAGGCCATCAGTTCGCGCATCGTTTCCGTGAAGGAGATTTCCTTCGACAGCGGCAGCACGACATGCGGATGCTGAAAAATATAAGAGGAGAGGAAAGACGTGCCGGAGCGCACCGCGCCGATCGATGCGAAGGATGGCGCCATGCGTTCGCTCGAGCCGAGGGTCCGCGCCCATACGCGCCATTTCGGCGGATTGAAAAAATAATAGCGTCTGAACTGGCGCCCGACCTCCAATGGCAGGCGCCGCCACGCTTCGCCGGTCTCGGATCGCCGCCTGAAGTCCTGATAAGGGCGGTGAAGCGTCTCGAGTCTTTTCGGATCGACGGCCAAACCGCGAGAGACCGAATCCATGGACATGTCGGGGACGAAAGCAGTCATGCGTCATTCTCCGATCGGATGGACGTCGAGTTTCAAAAGGACGACACGAACGGTTGAACGATCTCGATGAGCCGATCGGCCATTTGATCCGGCGAACCGTCCAAGGTCCTTAAGATCAATTCAGGTCGTTCCGGGGGCTCATAAGGTTGGTGTAGCCCCGTAAAGTTCTCGATTTGGCGTGCGAGCGCGCGCTTATAGAGCCCCTTCGGATCGCGCTCGACGCAAGCCTCGAGCGGCGTGTCGACGAACACTTCGATGAAGTCGCCGGGCTCGAAAAGCCGCCGCACCACTAATCTTTCCGCTCGAAACGGCGAGATGAGCGCGCAAATGACGATGAGGCCGGCCTCCGTCATGAGCTTCGCCACTTCGCCGACGCGGCGGATGTTTTCTCTTCGATCGAGGCTCGTGAAGCCCAGATCTTCATTCAGCCCAGAGCGCAGACTGTCGCCGTCGAGCAAGATCGTGTGCGCGCCGCGCGCCAGCAGTTTTCGCTCGGCGAGATTGCCGATCGTCGATTTGCCCGCGCCAGACAGCCCGGTCAGCCAGATGACGGCCGGACGCTGGGCTTTGATCATCGATCGCTCGCGTTTTGTCACGGTGATCGGCTGCCGCTTCGGATCGGTCAGGATCGTTTCGTCCGAGCGAGGCGCGTATGACATGCCTCGGTTCGTTTCTTCAGAATTGAGCGGGGGCGAAGCCTGCGACATCATGCCGACGCTCCAACGAGAGCCGTCTCCTTACGCGCCAAGCCCTCGGCGATCTTCCCACCTCTGGCGCGCGCAAAACTCGATTCGAGAGTCGAAAGCGGATCGGGGATACGGCCTTTCGAGCGCCAGGCGATATAGCCATCGGGGCGTATGAGAAGCGCGCCTTCAGGCGAGACGCCCAGACGCGGCAGAAAAAGCCCTTCGGGATCGTGGACGTCAAATCCAACGCGGCAGAGGCCAAGCGGCGCCTTCGAACGCAGGCCAATCTGCTGAGCCGCTTCCATCCAATCGCTGCCGGCTTCGCCAACGAACAGCATGAAGTCGCGTCCGATAAGATCGTGAGAGGAAATCGTCTCCTCGCCGCGCCGCAGCCAGACGTGCGCGAGGCGCGTTCCAGGTGCGCCGCTCGGGCGAAACGGATCTTCTACTGGAGCGCTGTCATCATCTTCGTCGGCGATGATCACGTCGGAGCGATATCGATAGCCCATCACGGTTTCGAGAACGCCATATTCGTCTTCCCGAATGCGCAGTTCCTGACGATCAGGCAGCAGGCGCTCGACGTAATTGGCGATTGCTCGCGCAATCGCGATTCGCGCCACGGGCCTGCGCTCGGCCTCATAGCTGTCGAGGAGCGCCGGCGCGGCCTGGCCCTTGACGACGAGCGCCAGCTTCCACGCCAGATCTGCGGCGTCCTGAATTGCGGTCTGTCCGCCAAGTCCGCCGACCGGCGGCGTGATGTGCGCGCAGTCGCCCGCAAGAAACACCCGACCGAACCTCATGCGATCGGCCAAGAGAGCGGCCATTTGCCAAGGGCGAATGTCGAGAATCTTCACCGCGAGGTCGGCGACGCCAAGAGATCGTCGAACGAGCTCTTTGCATCGTTCTTCGTCGAAATCTGACTCCCGATCGCGCGAGGAATCATATTCTATGTTGATCTGGCCGTGGTTGGGTTCGTCGCAGGTGACGAAGGCGCCGCTGAACGCCGAGTTGCGTAGATAGTAGAGCACAAATCCATCGCTTGGCAGGATCGCGCTGAGATCGGCCTCGAACAGCACCGAGATGGTGTCCGCAAGGAATCCAGGGCCTTCCATTTTGACATCGCCAGCGTCGCGGATCGTTCCGCCGGCGCCGTCGGCGGCGATCATATAGTCCGCAAGAACCGTGGTTTCTTTTCCCGTGACTTCGTCGCGCAAGATGGCTTCGACGCCGTCCTCTCGCTGCGAGAAACGCGCCAGTGCCGTCGAGAATCTGATATCGGCGCCGTTCTGACGAGCGAAGCGCAGCAGCACGGGCTCGACTCGGTCCTGGCCCGCAGTGCATATTTTACTGGGCGACACGCGTGTTGCGTCGAGCGATATCTTGGTCACGAGCGTTTCAATCGGCGGACTTGTAACGCTCTCCGCAATGATAAGCGTAGAATCATTGGCGCCCGTGCGGCTTGCCGCGAACAACGCATCCTCCAGGCCGTCGACGACTCGCAGAACCTCCATGCTGCGCCTGTTCAGCCCGTGCGCTTTCGGTAGGCGCGACGTTGACGCGCGTCTCTCCACGAGAAGGCAGGGGACGCCGCGCCAGGCGAGCAGCGTCGCCGCCGACAGGCCGGCATAGCCGGCGCCGATGATGAGGACAGGGACTCGCTCCAGACTCATTGGACATGTCCTTCCGAAGGCAACGAGACGCCAACCGGCTTCTCGGGCGGCGATCGAACGCCAAGCCAGATCAGGAAAATGGCGAGGACTTCAGGCCAAATCAGAGATTGATAGGCGATCTCCGGACGGTTCACTGAGAGACCAAACAAAATGAACATCGGCGCGATGAACCACTGCGCAAGCACATCCACTGAGGTGAGTTCTGCGAAGGATTGTCGCGCGAGCGCCAGTCCTCGGACAATGCTTCCGATGAAGCGGATTGGAATGGAAAGCGCTAGGCAAGCGACGAAGACGGACCACCAGGCTCCTTGCTGGCGATAGAGAGTCGCGCCGATCCAATCGCGCCCGAGCAAAAGCAAAATAGCGGCCGTCAGCGCGATTGGCGCGCCGACCCGGACGACCGGCGCGAGCGTCGGCGTCCAGTCGCCGTGAGATTTCGTCGGCAGGTGGATGGCGAGATAGCGCGTCAGCGTAATCAGCGGACCAAGGATGAACAGCATGAAGGTTTGGGCGGCGGCAAATGAGTCGAGACGTTGGCCATTGGCGCCGATCTGCCAGGGGAGCGAAAAGAGCGTCAGCGTGAAGAGCATCGCCGCCTGCGGCGAGAGAACCCGCAACGCTTCCCAAAACGTTCCGCTTAGAAAAGAGCGGACGAATGCGATTTCCGGGATGCGAATTCTGCGCGCCCCATGTGCGTGCAGCCGGCTCCACAGCCAAAGCGACGACGCGCCCGCAACAATGCAGCCCGCGAGAAAACAGCCGGCGAAACCGAACCCGAGCGCTTGCATGAAGAGGATGTTGGCGCCTGCTTTCACTGGAATTTCGGCAAGCTTCCATGCGAGCACCGAGCCGCCGCGTCCGAGCGCGTGCAACAAAAATCCTTGCGTGTTCGAAAGAACGCGGAAAGGCGCGCCGGCGACGAGCCAGACGATAGGCGCGCCGATATAGGGAGCGGCCGCGGCGTCGCCCATCAGGGCGTCAAGGAAGATCGGATAGGCGAAGAAGCCGAAAATCGCCGTCGCGGCGCCAAGCGCGAGGGCGAGCGCGCAGGTCTTTTCGATCGCGTCGGCCGTCTCGCCATTCTTTTGCGCATGGCCAAGCGCAATGGCCGCGACGGCGGCGCAAGCGATGGTGACGGCGACATCGAGCAGCGTGACGCGCATCAGAATCGCGTAAGCTCCCGACGCGCGGCCGCCCAGCCTCGCAACCATCGCGAGATCGATTTGCATGATGAAGGCGGCGGCGGAAGTGCTGGCGAACAGGAACCAGTATCCGCGCCACAGTGGCGCGCTTGTCATCGCGCCAGGCTCTGCCACCCCGGAAATATGTCAAGTTCAAAGGACTGTAGCGTAAAGTAACCAAAAATATCCGGAGGCGCAGGCAGCGGCTCCTCGGGTTCGATAAGTTCGATCTCGCGTCCCAAACGAACGCTGCGGCATTTCCAGCCGATGACGAGATTCTTCGTGTCTGCGCATCCGATAACGATGCCGCAATCTCTGCCGCGATCGAGGATCGCCCAGCGGGCGGCCGAAGCCGCCATGATCGACCGCAGATATTTGTCGTCCGCGAGCAGCCGATCTTTGAACGGCGACTGGCGCAGCCAGACATAGACCCACAGATAATATGACCAGTCGAAGGCGAGCTTCTTCTCTCCCGCCCAGGCCATGAAAGGCCGAAAGATCGACATGCCGTCCGGACCGGAGAGCTCCAGCAGTTCGGGGCAAATGTCGAAGAGCGTGTGCCAATAGATGCGCAGGCTCACGTCAATCCGCACGAAGGCCTTATGATCCGTGGGATAATTCGCGCACAAAACCGGGGACATAAGCGCAGGGTACAGGTCGCGATCGGTTCGACTAGGCAGAGAGAGCAAGGTCGTGACGCCTTTCTTCCGGTTCGCCGAAGAGATTTCGCAGCAGCTTCAGATCGGCGACGATGTCGTCAAATTCGATCTGGTCGTCGCGCTCATAGGTCATGGTTGCGCCAGGCTTGTCGAAGACCGATCGGAAATTCTCAAGGAAGGCGAGCGTATCCGGCGCCAGCGCCTCAGCGTGCGTGTCAAGCGAGATGAAAGGCTCGATCAACGAATTCCTGTAACCGGCGACGTGGAAATGCTGAGCGCCGGCGATAACGTTGCGCCACGCTTCAAACGGAGTCCCGCAATTGCGATTGGAGCAAACGGCATTAGACGCGTCGAACAGCACGCCCGCGCCCGTTTCTTTCATGAGGCGCTCGAAGAAGGCGGGCGCCTCTCTCCCCCCGTCCATGATGGACGGGTAATTTTCAAAATGAATGCGCTGTCCAACGATCTCTTGCCACTGCAGGACCCTGTCGCGCACGAATTCATATTCCGCGGAATAGTCGATTTCGCCGAGATGGAAGAACGCGCGCCCTTCATGAGAAAAGCGCAGAATGTGGTCTGAGACGTAAATCGGGTTCAGCGCGTCAATGTAATCTCGAAGCCGAGCGGCGAAGTCGACGAGCATCGGCCGATCGGCTTCGAGAAACTTGGAATACATAATATGCAAGCCGATGGGACAATCGAAGGCCTTGGCTAGTTCGTTCGGATCGACGCAGAAAAAATTGTCGATAAGAAATTCGCAATAATCGATGTGTCTTTCGGCGATGAGCCTCTGGACCATGTCATAGGTGTCGCCGAGCGTGAAGTTAAAGCCAAGCCGCATCTATTTGTCGCCTTCGTCTTGACGCGCCGAACGTCGCTTGCGCCGCCAGCCGGGGGCCAACGGCGCAAGTCGATCGTCCTTAGCCGTTGGTGGCGGCGCAGGTCGAAGCGCAGCGGGCGCTGGCGCGGCCGATAACGTTGAGAGTAATGCGCTTGGCGATACGGATGGTCATAGTGGCCTCCCTCTTGGAGTTCGTCTGGACAGTCCAAACGGGCTCCGCAGAACGCGGAACCCGAATGGTATGACGAGCGAGGCCGCAAAAATCGGACAGGCTGGGGCGGGAATTTTTTCGTGCCGACGGATTTTTGATTTCCACGGTGTTTTGAACGGCGCGCGGCGCGGCTGGCCGGGAGGTCGAGGAGTCGCGCGGCTCGGCCGCCTTAACGCCCTGCGCGCCGATCGGAGCGCTCGAAGGCGCGATCTCGAAGGCGCGATCAAAGTGATCGAGCGCGCGAATAAGGTTGCGATTGATCGTTCTCAAGGAAACGCCGATTTCCTGCGCGATTTCGGAATGGCTGAAGCCCAGTATCCGGCTCATATAGAAAATCTGACGACAACATTGCGGCAGCTGCATAAGGGCGGCTTGAACGTCCGACGCCAGTCCGAATGCATCTAATGTCGGGGCGATCGGCCTATCCCGGTCCGACGGCTGGAACCAGGCGTTATCCTCGGCAAGAACTCTCGCATGGGTCCTTTGTCTTCGAATATTGTCGATGGCGAGGGTGCACGTCATCTTCGATACATAGCCGCGCGGATTGGAAACCAGTTCGCCACGGTCGGTTTCGAGCATTTTGAGATAGGCTTCCTGGACCACGTCTTCGGCGTCGTCCGAGCCGATCACGCGGCGCGCCCGCGTTATCAGATCGCGGTGGTGACTTCTAAACAGTCGGTCGATCGTCTCATGAGACTTATGCATCAGCGCATCCCCTCCCAAGCGCGCCGTTATCCAAAACGCATCGACTCCAAAACCCTTTTAGGCCTTCGGAGGTGCGTGGCTCTTGACGGTCCGCAGCCGGTTTTCTGCCGATTTGCGGACGTTCGGCGTCTTTAGCCCGTCTTATTCATCCCACCGCCGCGCGATTGTGATTTTTTCCGCGACATGATTGCGGGCGCGAGTCCGCTTTGCGTTTTTGGCGCTGGGTGGGTCTGCACTTTTCGCACGCGTTG
>Ga0194127_10000852_pt1 | contig 47341 bp, 47 predicted proteins | sample TA2KigC100mmetaG_FD_148624 | JGI IMG/M metagenome (GOLD analysis project Ga0194127, IMG submission 148624) | Freshwater microbial communities from Lake Tanganyika, Tanzania - TA2015036 Kigoma Deep Cast 100m | ecosystem: Environmental > Aquatic > Freshwater > Lake | place: Tanzania: Lake...
CCCCTTCTGAATTTCGCAAATCATTGCACCCAGAAAGGCCTCAAACTCGCTACGGTTCGGCAGTTGCTCATTACTGTGCCAAAGGTTCTTAAATGGGCCTGTATTTAAGGGCACCTACCCGCACTGCCGGTCTTTCCAAAGATCAAAAGCGAGAGCACACCCCGAGGAGGCTTCACCCCCAAAGAGCTGCTGCGGCTCTGGCATGCAGCCAAGGGGCTATCGGCTGCTGTTCTGCCCGAAGGCGGCTACGCGCCAAGCCACCGGGACACGCAGGGCGGGCTCTTTTCGAAAGACATGCCGCTGCCGGTCTGGTTTCGCTTGATGATCGCGTTTATGGTGAACAGCTTTGTGCGGCCCACCGACCTGCGCAATATTCAGCACCAGCATATGCAGATCGTGCGGGGGCGGCATACCTATCTGCGGCTAATGCTGCCCGAGAGCAAGAAGCACACAGAGACCATTATTACGCTCAAGCCCGCCGTGCGGGTCTATGAGGCGCTGCTGGCCCATGCCACCAAGATGGGCTACGCGGCACCGACAGACTATCTGTTCTACCCCGAAGTGATCAACCGCAAGACAGCCATGATGATCATGGATGTGCAGTTTCGGCGCGTACTTGATGCAGCGGGCCTGCGTACCGGCACGCGCGGACAGAACCGCACGCTGTACAGCCTGCGGCATACCGCGATTACCTTTAGGCTACTTTATGGCCAGGGTATTGATCTGCTTACCCTGGCGAAGAACGCCCGTACCTCGGTAGAAATGATCGAACGGTTCTATGCCTCAGAGCTCAACGCCGAGATGAATGTGGGCATGCTGCAGAGCCGGCGGCAGCGGGTGGGGTAGAAGCTTCGGTAGTTTCACAAAAGGCAGCGAGAAACTGTTCTATTTCCTTGGCGGCATCAAGAATGTGTTTAAGCCGCGCATCATCTTCATTGGGCATACTGCTCTGCCGCTTCTTGAATTACCGTTTGGCGAAAGTAACGAGAAAGATCTTCTGGGGTTCTTAGGTCTACTTTTTTTCCGCCCAGCATGTCGGAGAGTTCAAATTCCATCTCCGCAATCTTGAAAAGCCCTGGAATGCGATCCGGATAAAACTCCACCAGCAGATCAATATCGCTATCGGGTCGCGCGGTGCCATGCAGCTGCGAGCCAAACAAAGATAGCTTGCGAATGCCGTTGGCTTCGCAAAAGGCGGCGAGTTTTGAGGGCGCAATAGGCAGATGTTTCATGCAGCAGATTATGTGCCCAAGCGGGCTGAACGAGCAAGAATAGTGATGCAGTTTAGCCTTTTTCCTAGCGTGGCGAGCCCGTTTGTGGATGCCTGTCAATGAAGTCGTAGGTCTTTTGCAGCGACTCAATGAAGCCCAAGGCCACTTGATTACCCGCCTCCTGGAGGTAGCAATCGACAGCGTTCTCAGCATCCTTGCCCGCGAGTTCGCGGGGGATGACCGGTTTGGTTTTCAAACAGAACCGCTTTTCTGAACCCGGCTACGCAGTGCGTCGAAGTAGTTGGCATCTGCCACTTTGCCCGGCCGCGACTTGGCACCGGCCAGCAGCAGGGCACGCAAATTCTGTCGATCCTGGTCTTTGCGAATCAACTCGCGTACATACTCGCTGCTCGTGCCGTAGCCGCGTTCGACGACTTGCTCGTCAACAAAGGATTTGAGCGTTTCTGGCAAGGAAATGTTCATGGTCGTCATGAGGGAAGTCTAACCATCTTGGCGAAATTTGGTAAGCTTTTCCTCAGGAACTACTAAGGTTGCGTGGATAGGCCACCAACTCCATGACCCGGTGTCAACGGCAGCGGGTGGCGTAGGCAGGCATCAGCCAGGAGCGGTTTACAGGCAAACGCGTGATGCTCAATCCGTAGTCAGATACAATGTATACATTCGGATAATTTGAAGGACTATCAATGGAAAGCGCTGTTATTACATTACGCGTAAACAGCAGAATCAAAGCCAAACTAGACAAGCTTGCTGAGGCAACGAGACGCTCGAAGTCGTTTCTTGCAGCAGAAGCAATTGAGCGTTATCTCGAAGTAGAGGCCTGGCAGATCAAGGAAATCAAGCAAGGGCTCAAAGAGGCGGACGCGGGAGACTTTGTAAGCGAAGAAGAGTTTGCCAGGATCATCAAAAAGTATGCGGGTTAGGTGGCTTAACAGGGCCATCGAATCCTTAATTGCAGCCCGCAATTACATTGCCCAAGACAACCCAAAAGCGGCTGAAGAATTTTTTCGCTACGTCATCGTCAGTACAGCACAACTAGAGCAATACCCTCAGATCGGTCGTACAGGGCGTGTACATGGGACCCGCGAACTGATTTTAGTTAAGTACCCGTACATCGTTCCCTATCGGGTCAAGGGTGAGGAGGTTCAGATCCTCCGTGTGCTTCACAGCGCACGCATATGGCCCAGTAGTTTCTGAGAACAAAGCTATGCGCAAACGACGTAAGGTATCCTGCCCGGCGGCAACGGGTGGCGTAGAAGACGATCAAATAATCGCCTTTCGCGCCTTGGCAGAGACCCACTCACTGATGACCACCGTAACCAGAATCGCCAACAGAATCACGGTGACCTCGGGCCAGGCGAGCCTGCTTAACGAGCTCTCCAGCAACAGGCCAATGCCCCCCGCCCCTACCAGACCCAACACTGTAGATTCCCGAATATTGATATCCCAGCGAAAAAGGCTAATGGCGACTAGGCTCGGCATGATCTGAGGCACAACCCCATAGTCAATAATCTGAAGCCGTGACGCACCGGTAGCAGAAAGCGCCTCAATAGGCCGCTTATCGATCTCTTCGATACCCTCGTAGAGCAGCTTTCCGATATGACCCAAACAGATAGAGAAAAAACCGCAGCCATTTCTGCCGGCTGGTGCGACGGTGCCACTGAAGGCCCTGCGGCGATGGTCTAAGATGCATTATTAGGGACACGGCATTGGCATTTGGGGACACTTTAAACACTAAAGTGTCCCCAAATGCCAATGCCATACCTACGGACTAGGCAGGACAGCGATATCTCTAAACCAGTCTGCTGCCGAGCGGCTGAGGAATTCCTCGGTGGGTATTCCGCCTGTGCCGACCACCATGGTCTGTGCCGTTGTAAACTGCCGCCGAAAGGCCAACAATCCTGACAAAGCTCGGGTTCTTCGGCCACTCTTGACCTCTATGGCAAGCAACCTGTCTCGAAGGCTCACAAGAAAATCAACCTCTTTGTTGCCCTCGCGCCAGTAGGTAATCTGCATACCTGGGCTTGCCGTGTTGAGCAGGTGTGCCCCCACGGCCGATTCGACAAGGCGCCCCCAGGTCTCGGGATGGCCACTTGCTGCACCAGCGTAGTTTTTCCCACCTGCCGGGGTCCTGCCAGGATCTGAATAAACTGCGGCGACTCCTGAAGACGCCTAAGCAATAGGCTGGCTTGCGGCCTGTGAAAGGGCCACCGCTTAACAATGGGTGGGCTTAATCGGCGCATAGAGACGTTTCGGGATTTATTGAGCAATTTTGCTCAATATATCGCGCAAAATCACCCTACGCCTTGACTCACGCCCGGTGGTACGGGTGCCCCGCCGCAATCGACCAGGCCCGATACACCTGTTCGGCAAGAATCGCCCGCACCATGCCATGGGGCAGAGTCATGTCAGATAACCGCAACTGCAGGTGCGCCTGGGCGCGAACCGTGTCGCACAGCCCATCGGGCCCGCCAATCAAAAAGACAAGGTCTTGCGCCGACTGTTGACAGTCCACCAGATACCGCGACAAGACCGCGCTGGTCTTGCGATCTCCACGTTCGTCGAGGGCCACAACATGGGCGCGGGCGGGCAGGGCCTGCCGAATGCGCTGGGCCTCGGCGGCGAGCATCTGCGGCACCGTGCGGCCCAGGCTGCGAGACTCTGGCTTAATCTCTTTGAGGCCAAGGGCCCAGTCTGCGGGCAAACGGGCGGCATAATCATTAAACGCCGCACCCACCCAGGCAGGCTGTCGGCTGCCCACCGCCAGCACCAGAATTTTCACCAGCCCAAGCCCTGTGGCACGCGCCAGGCGCTAGCCAAAGAGCCGTTCACGATTGGGGAAGCGCGCGATCAGCGCCGCGGCAATCGCCGCCTTGAGAAGGTCCCCGGGAATGAAAGCCAGCGAAATCGCCACCGCCTGATCCATGGGCATTGCCGCCCGCCATGCGAGCACGGGAATACCCACGGAATAGATCACCACAATGCCCCCCACGATACTTGCCATAAAGGCGTTGATCAGAACCTTTGTAGGGGCAAGCCTCTGCAGAAGAAAAAACACCAGGCCCACCAATAAGGCCCCAGGAATCCAGCCGATCAGAAATCCGGCAGTGGGCCCGAACAATACCCCCAGCCCGCCCCTTCCGCCCGACAGAAAGGGCGCACCGAGCAGCACTACGAAAACCAGAAGCGCCACCGCAAGCGCCCCGCGCCGCGGCCCAAGAAAAAGCCCTGCAAGCATTACGCCAAGGGTCTGCACGGTGATGGGCACCCCCGCTAAAAAGGGCAGGTCAATCTTGGGAATGAGACCCAGAATGGCAATCAACGCAGCAAACAGAGACACAAACACAATGTCTCGGGTAGAGCTCACGGCCGAGGGCTGGGCCGCCAGTGAGGCTGCAGCTGCACTGCCTGCAATCGCTATGGGGTCTGTGGTCACTGAGGGACTAGCAGGCTCCGTGGGACTTGCCGAGCCTGGACGGTCTGATGGGTCTGAAGGAGAAATGGGCTGTGTCATCGTCTAAAAAAAGATCTGCCAGTCATTGTGGCACTTATTACACCGACACTGCAGAATCCGGTCGAGGGTTTCCGGGTCGGACCGCTCATCGGCCACTGTCAGCCGGCCATAGGCTTTGCAAGAAGGACATACCGCCTGATTCGCCAAAATTTCGGCCATCGCAATCAGACGCGAAAACCGAATCCAGCTCAGTCCACCCAGAATCACCCCGCCAAAGGCACCAATGAGCTTCAGTGCCGACCAGAGCCAGTAGTCTTCTTTGGTTTCCCAAAAAATCTCCAGGGCAGACGCCCCGAAGATAAAGAGCACGATGCCCAAGGCCACATAGCCAAAGGCCCGTATCAGCTCTCCCTCATACCAATGCCGAAACCCATACCTATTGATCATTTCCTTCAGTAACATGGCACCCACTCTCAGCCAAAACGTTGGCATCCGCAAGCAGCAGCAGGCCTATTTCCTACTCGTGAGGTCAACAAATACACCACATGCATATAGACGGATAAAAGAGAACAATAAGGCCAGTTGCCTTGCAAAGTTCGTTTGAAGCATACAGGGCCGTTCCATTACTAGGAGACCAGATGATCGCTGTCCACGAAAACCTCTCGGCCACCGCCTCCTTACACTGGCTCAAGCAGGGCTAGTGCCTTACGAGCTTTATGCGCAACTGGAAGTCCATCGCATTTTTTGCGGCCATGCTTACCTTCTTTATGGTGGTCTGGGCCCGCGTGTCGGTAGTGATTTTTGCGCTCTTTGCCAGCCACGACTACCCTACCCTGCAGGCCATGCTCGGCCAGATCATCTCGGCCGAGAACCTTGAGTTTCTTTTGGTCTGGGGCGTGCTTATTGTCGCCATTATTGGTGCAAGCCTGCTGGTCTTCATGCCCCTACTAATTGTTACCGCGCCCTGGGTGGGCCATGCCACCTGGCATGCCTACAAGGGCATGATCGGCGCCCATCAGGAAGCCTTCTCGCCCTCCCTAGCCTAGCCTAAGTCTGCGGCAAAGAGGCTGCTCTATGCGGCTATAGCAGGGCCGGTAGAATGACGGCCTATGAAAACCTTTCAAGACGTTATTCTTACCCTGCAGCGGTACTGGGCAGAAAAGGGCTGCGCCCTGCTGCAGCCTATCGACCTTGAGGTGGGTGCAGGCACCTCACATACGGCCACTTTTTTGCGGGCACTCGGGCCCGAACCCTGGCGGGCCGCCTATGTGCAGCCATCGCGGCGCCCTAAGGACGGCCGCTATGGTGAGAACCCCAACCGCCTGCAGCACTACTACCAGTACCAGGTAGTGCTCAAGCCTTCGCCACCCAACATCCTCGACCTCTATCTGGGTTCGCTTAAGGCGCTCGGTATCGATCCCGAAACCCACGATATTCGCTTTGTCGAAGACGACTGGGAGAACCCCACACTTGGCGCCTGGGGCCTGGGCTGGGAGGTATGGCTCAATGGCATGGAGGTCACCCAGTTCACCTATTTTCAGCAGGTGGGGGGGCTCGACTGCAGTCCGATTACTGGTGAGATCACCTACGGGATCGAACGGCTGGCCATGTACCTACAGGGTGTCGAAAATGTCTACGACCTCACCTGGACTGAGTGGCTGGAAAATGGCCAGACCCAACGCATCAGTTACGGTGATGTCTACCATCAAAATGAAGTCGAACAGTCGCGTTACAACTTTGAGGCCAGCAACGTAACGGTGCTCTTTCAGCGGTTCTCAGAGCATGAGTCCGATGCGGGCAGGCTTCTAACCGAAGGCCTTCCCCTGCCCGCTTATGAACAGGTACTAAAAGCCGCCCATAGCTTTAACCTGCTTGATGCCCGTGGCGCCATCTCGGTTACCGAGCGCGCCCAGTACATTGCCCGCATCCGTAACCTGTCGCGCCAGGTTGCCCAGGCCTACTACGATTCGCGGGAGCGACTGGGGTTTCCTATGGCCCAGGCCGATACTGCTGCCCTGAACAGGGCGGCCTAAGGCATGAACTCCTTCAACACGCCCGCACGCGCGGAGAATGCGGCGACTGCAGCGACTGCAGCGACGGCGGCAACGCAACAGTCAGCCCCCTTACTTATTGAACTTTTTACTGAAGAACTGCCACCGAAAGCCCTCAAAACCCTTGGACAGGTCTTTGCCCAGACCATCAGCCAGGCACTGCAAGCGGCTGGCCTAGTATCGGCAGATGCAGCAGTGACACCCTATGCTAGCCCAAGGCGTCTGGCATTAGTCATTGATACAGTGGCTACGCGGGCGGCCGACCGCCCGCAGCGTGAAAAGCTTTTACCAGTCTCCGTGGGGCTCAATGCCCAAGGCGAGCCACAGCCTCCGCTCATCAAAAAACTGGCAAGTCTCGGCCTCACCTTGGGCGAAAACCTTTCAGCCACCAACCTGATTCGCCAGACCGATGGCAAGGCCGAGGTTTTGTTTGTCGACATCACTATTGCCGGGGCCGACATCGTATCGGCAGCCCAGGATGCGCTTCATCAGGCAATTGCCGCCCTGCCAATACCAAAGGTAATGCGCTACCAGTGGCCTGGCGCGACCAACGACAACAGCCTGCAGGAGGTGAAGTTTGTGCGGCCTGCGCACCGGCTTGTAGCCTTGTATGGCGACAAAGTCTTGCCATTAACCGCACTGGGCCTTTCGGCAGACCGCATTACCGAGGGCCATCGGTTCATGGCCAAGGGCCCCATCGCAATTGCGCGCGCAAGCAACTATGCCGACCAGTTGCTGCGCGAGGGCTTTGTCATCGCCCATTTCGAGAAGCGTAAGCAGTCCATCATCGAAGGACTAGAGGCAGCCGCCCTGGGCGCCACCGTGGTCATGCCCGATGCCCTGCTTGATGAGGTGACAAGCCTCGTGGAATGGCCCGTGGTGCTCTCTGCGGGCTTTGATGCCAGCTTTCTCAAGGTGCCTCAGGAATGCCTGATTCTCACCATGCAGCAGAACCAGAAATACTTTGCCCTCACCGATAAAAACAACAGGCTGGTCAATCGGTTTCTGCTGGTCTCCAATCTGGCATCTAAAGATCCTGCTGTGGTGATTCAGGGCAATGAGCGGGTGCTGCGTGCACGTCTCTCTGATGCCCAGTTCTTTTTTACCCAGGACCAGAAACGCCCGCTGGCCCAGCGTATCGACAGCCTCGCCCAGGTGGTCTATCACAATAAGATCGGTAGCCAGGCCCAGCGTATTGCCCGGATCATGCGGCTTGCCCAGACATGGGCCAAATGGGTGGGCGCCGATCCGGCAAAAGCCCAGCGGGCCGCAGAACTCGCCAAGGCGGATCTCGCCACCGATATGGTGGGGGAGTTTCCGGAGCTGCAAGGCATTGCAGGCCAGTACTACGCGCGCCACGACGGCGAGCACCCCGAGGTATGCCAGGCTATTGAAGGCCACTACCATCCACGGTTTGCTGGGGATAGCCTACCCAATAATGCCGTAGGCTTGGCAGTAGCCCTTGCCGACAAGCTCGAAAGCCTGGTGGGCATCTGGGGCATTGGGCTGGTGCCCTCTGGCGACAAAGACCCCTTTGCCTTAAGACGCGCTGCCTTGGGCATTAGCCGTATTCTCATAGAGTCTCGCGTGCCCGCACCGCTGGGCGATCTGCTACGCGATACGGCCCAGAGCTTTTCAGAGGTTCCTGCGGTTGCCCCTAGGCTTTCTGAAATCCAAAGCTTTATCGCCGATCGGGTGCGTGGCTATCTTAAAGACAAGGGCTTTAACCCAGAGGCCATTGAGGGCGTACTCGCCCAATGCCCCGACCGTTACGATCAGTTGATCGATCGATTACAGGCTATTGAGACATTTCTAGGCTCTGCCCAGGCGCCTGCCTTATGTGCCGCCCATAAGCGCATCGGAAATATTCTCAAAAAATCCGAACAGCGCCCGACATCGGGGGTCGCCGCCGCCCTTCTGCGAGAGCCTGCAGAACAGGCCCTCGCCCAGGCCCTTGCCGCACTCGCACCGCAGGCGCAGTCCTTGGTCGATAAAGGTTCTTACACCCAGGCCATGCAAGGCCTTGCCGCACTCAAAGAGCCCGTTGACGCCTTTTTCGAGCAGGTGATGGTAAATGCAGAAGATCCGGCACTGCGCAGCAATCGGCTTGCCCTTCTGCAGAGTCTTTTTGACACCATGAACCTGGTAGCAGACCTATCACGGCTAGCCAAGGGTTAGGCAGGTCTTCACATGCGGGTGCTGCGGGCACTGGCCTTCGCGGTTTTTCAGACAATCAGCCTGATCGTCTGGGCCATTCTCTTTATGGCCAGCGCCCCCTTCTTAGACCAGCCTCGTCGGTATCGGCTGGCAATGCAGTGGCCACGTATGGTCATCTACGCAGCACGCGCCCTGCTCGGAATTCGCTGGAAGCTAGAGGGCCAGGAGCGGCTTGATGCCTGCGCCAACCAGCCTGTGATCGTCTGCGCCAAGCACCAGTCATCCTGGGAGACGTTTTTTCTACCGAGTTTCATGCCACGCCAACTGTGCTTTGTCTTTAAAGAAGAGTTGCTCGCCATTCCATTTTTTGGCTGGAGCATTCGTCTTCTGGACATGGTGCATATCAATCGCAGTCAGGGCAAAGAGGCCTATCAGCAGATTGCCTCTCAGGCACAAACCAAATTCTCTGAGGGCCGATGGATGGTCTTCTTCCCAGAAGGCACACGAACACCGCCTGGGCATCGCGTGAAGTACAAGTCTGGAGCAGCCCGACTTGCCATAGGGCTGAACACCCCAATACTGCCAATTGCCTTAAACTCAGGACTGTTATGGCCGAAAAATGCTTTTTTAAAACATGCGGGCTGCATTACGGTATCGATCGGGCCATTGATCTTTCCCCAGCCCAGCGAGACACCCGAGGCAGTCATGACCCGGGTAGAGACTTGGATTGAAGAAGAAACCCAACGCATGCCCTGAGCAGTTGTCGCTGCTGCCGCCCGCATCAGCATTAACCCCGCCAGCCCCCTATCCTTCACCGACATCCGTAGCCAGACCGTCTGTCTCTGGCGTATGCCGCATTGAACTTCGCGCAAGAGAAAAGTTCATGGAGCTTGAAGGCCATCGGGTTGCGATCGCACTATCACGATCACGTCGCAGAACCGTGGGCATGTCTCTGCAGGATGGCCGTGTGAAGGTGGTGGCACCTGCCTGGGTTCCCCTTGATGAAATTGGCAATATTCTGCAGCATAAGTCTCGCTGGCTCTCGGCCCGATATCGCGACTGGCAGCAACGTCAGGCAAACCGGCTTGACCCCGAGCAGCAGTGGGCCCATGGGGCTGAGATTTTATTCCTCGGGCAGTCCTGCCAGCTTGCCCTCTGCCCTGAACTTCAAGGGGTGGTGTGGCATGCCCAGGCTGCGCGCTTAGTGCTCCCCCTATCTGCGCAGGCAGATCCTGATCAGGTGCGCGACCGCGTGCACGGCTGGCTACAGATGCAGGCTAAGGACATTCTCAAAGAAAGGCTGGATATCTTGTCCGCTCGGTCTGGGCGAGGCTATGCACGGTTTTCTCTTACCCATGCGCGCACCCGTTGGGGAAGCTGTACCCAAGACGGACATATACGGCTTAATTGGCGGCTGGTGCAGTTTAGTCTTCCTGTGATCGACTATGTGGTTGCCCATGAACTTGCCCACCTACGCGCCATGGACCATAGCCCAGACTTCTGGCAGGAGGTCGAAACAATTTTGCCAGGTTATAAACAGGCGCAGTCTCAGTTAAAGGGCGTGACCCTCGACATCTAAGAGTAAGAACATCGGGCAAGCTGGTCGGCAAGGGCCAGATACTGCGCCACAGAAACCTCTTCGGGCCGCTGGGTGGGAAGTAGCCCCGCAGCATGAAGATCAATCTGGCCCTCGTAGGGTGCAAGGGTATTGCGCAGCATTTTTCGCCGCGCCGAAAACGCCTGGGTAACAAGGCGCGCGAAAATCTGGGGGTCTCCCGAGGGCCGCAATGCCTTTGCCAAGGGCCACATGCCCACAATTGCGGAATCAACCTTGGGTGCTGGCACAAATGCGCCTGCCGGAACCTGCAGCAGCTTTTCCATACGGTAATGGGCCTGCAACATAACCGAAAGCCGCCCATAAACCTTAGACCCGGGCGCTGCCACCATGCGATCCACCACCTCTTTTTGCAGCATAAACGTCTGGTCCGCTACTCGGTCTGCGATTGGCAGCAAATGAAAGAGCAAGGGGGTAGAGATGTTGTACGGCAGGTTGCCCACAATACGCAGGGGGCTTGAGAACGCATTTGCCAGAGCCGCAAAATCAACCGTGAGCACGTCAGCGGCAATGAGATGCAACTCAGAAGGCGCAAAACGGCCGCGCAGCAGAGGCAAGAGGTCCTGATCGAGTTCAATGGCCGTAATGCTTCCGGCGGCGGCCACCAGTGCCTCGGTAAGGGCGCCCTGCCCAGGCCCGATCTCAATGATCGCCTGACCAGGAAGCGGCCGAATCAGGCTGATGATTCGGCGAATAACGCCGGGATCATGCAGAAAGTTCTGGCCGAACCGCTTCTTGGCATGATGGCCAGCCAGCGAAGAAGGACTCAATCTGCGCGGATCTCCACATAGCTATTGGCGCGCACCTCACGCATCCAGTCAGACACTGCCTCCGTAATCTTTCGCTCTCGAATTGCTAGTCGGGCGGCGACCCGCAGCCGGTCTTTCGATAACGGCTCCCTGCGCCGTTCCAGCAGCTCGATAATATGAAAACCAAAGACACTGCGCACTGGGCTGCTGACCTGCCCTACGGATAGGTTATCAAGGGCGCGCTCAAACTCAGGCACGAAGTCACCGGGGTAGGCCCAGGCAAGCATCCCCCCCTGCGCCGCAGACCCAGGGTCTTGCGAGAACTCCCGCGCCAGAGTCTCAAAAGGCTCTCCCATTGCGATGCGCTGTCGCAGGTCCTGCGCTCGCCGCAAGGCCCGGTCTTCGGACGCCTGGCCATCGACCCGGATCAGGATATGCCTTGCCCGGTGCGCATTGACCAAAGGCCCTTGCGCCAGGGCGCGCCGGTCATCGAGCCGGAGGACATGAAATCCATTGGGGCTCTGCAAAGGCCCGACAACCGCACCAGGGCTTACCGTGGCAACGGCCTGCACAAAAAGCGTTGGCAGGCGATCGGCCGCTCTCCAGCCCAGGCTGCCACCCTCGGCTGCCGCAGGTCCCTTGGAATGGTCTCGCGCGAGATCTACAAAAGATGCGCCCGCCTTGAGTTGCGCCACAAGGCCTTCGGCCAGCCGCTGAGCCTCGCTCCGGGCCTGGGCAGTCGCACCCTCGGCCACTGGAATCAGGATCTGCGAGAGGCTGAACTCTTCAGACGCCGACAGGCTCTTGCCCTGGGCTGCAAGGTAGGCATCGATCTCAGACTCTGACACCTGCAGCCGGTCTTCCACCTCGCGTTCACGCAGCCGTGCAATAACAATCTCTTCGCGAATGTCCTCGCGAAACTGGGAAAAGGCAATGCCTTCTGACTCAATCTGGTTTCGTAGTCCGGTGACAGAAAGCCCATTATTCTCCGCGAGCCGAGCAATCGCGCGGTCTAGGGTTACGTTATCCACCACAATGCCCAATCGGCTGGCACGCTGCAATAAGGCAAGGTCGGTGACCATGCGGTCTAAGACCTGACGGCGCAGTTCCGCAGCAGGCGGAATCGCCTGGGACGCCCGCTGCAGATTCGACTGTACCTGGGCTATGCGCCTCTGCAGGTCACTATCGACAACGACCTGGTCATTCACAATGGCCACAATGCGGTCAAGCAAGACAGGCTCTGCCTTCGCCCATGCCACCGAAGACAGACAAAAAACAACACAGCCAAACGCAATCTCAGACAAACGCGGCATAAGGGTACTTTCTGAAGAGAAAAGCCTACTGGAAATTATCAAACTTTGCGGGCATCGGCGAAAGGCGATTGATCATTCGGTAATTGGGAATACTGCGACGAAGTGCGTCTAGCGGATCGGTGCCAACACGGGCAATTCCGTTGAGTTCTATCTGTAAGAAAATGGCATTGTTAAACCGATTCGCACCAGTGGCAAACCGCTGGATCACGGTTCGGGCAACCCAGCATCCGCCGTCGTATTCCAGGCCAGCCAATGCCTCTACCAGGCCGCGCTGCCCTCCGGCGGCTGTTGGCTCCCGCTGAAACGAATAGTTGTATCGCCCAACCGCATACCAGTTCCTAGCGATAGGCACCTGAAAAGCAAGGTCGACAATATCAAGCGTGTCACGGTTAAACCGGTACGAAAGTGCCGCCGAGTAGCCTGGCCTGGGATCAAAGCGTAGGCGTGCGGATGCGGCCTGCCAGCGTGACAAGGCAATTGCATACTGACCCACGGCATCAACCCGCCAGTGCTGATACAAAGAGACGCCACCTTCGGCAAAAACGTCGGACTCCTGCTGGGTACGCACCGGTTCCCCGGGAAGCGTGACAAGCTGATTGCCGATGTAAAACCGCTGGGCAACGGAGGCCCGGGCAAGTTCCTGGCCCGTTTGGGCGTCGAGCATACGGCTGGTTACTGCCGTGGTGAGGTGGTTCTGGTCGGCCACCCTATCCTGGCCCGTAAAGGTTTGATCCGAAAGAATCTGTGCCAGGCTGATGCTGGGTCGGGCGGAATCGAATACCGGAAACCGGGACTGGTCTTTATACGGAGTGTAGGTGTACAAAACTCGGGGCTCAATTGTCTGGGTCGCGGGAAGGTTCCCCCAGAAAGTGTCACGTTCCAAAATGGTATTGACATCCAGGCTAAAGGTGGGCAACACGCGGGAGTATGAACGCATACCAGGCTGCACGTTGTTGGCCAGAGTGCCAAGGGTTGCCACAGAGACAGCCGCGTTATTAAAAAACCTGCTGCGTGTCTCATCAAGTCTGCCCGATCGTTCATGGCTATAGTGGGTGGCATGAATGCCGAGCTTGGGCGTAACACCAAAATAGCCCAGGTCTAGAGGCATCGACACACTGGTAGCCGCAACCACCCGAGTCCCCTCGGCAAGAGTTGGGTGGGAAAATCGGGTGACATCCACCAGGCCCCGCCAGTCCGTCGCAGGAAGTACTTTAGAGACACGCACCGCGCGTGCCGAATTATTCATCTGAAACCGTGGCATCCAGGAATAGGGGGCCACAATCGGCGCAGCGATATCCTGGAGCACCTGATAGGTCTGCACTGACGCAGCCGTGGCCCAGCCACCCACAACGCCCGTCAGCGTGGCAGTGGCAGGCAGAATACGCTGGGACGCGACAAGCAATGACTCACCGAAATCCGCAAAGTAATCGTCATCTGACACACGACTGCCACGCAAGGACAAGGCTGCATTCGCCCCGAATCTGCGGCTATGGGTAAGACTCACCAGATGCCGATCGGCATTTGCCACTCGGTCGTTGGGAAGGAACTCTAGGCCCACAGTTCCGGAATCTGACCGGGTGAGGTAGCGAGCCTCGGCGCCAAGCATGACCCCCCTTCTGCCTACGAGCCGCGGGTACAAGGTAAGGTCTCGGTTCGGTGCAATATTCCAATAAAAAGGGGTTGAGAGCTCCAGACCCAGTCGTGAGGTGTACCCATACGAAGGATTAAGAAAGCCTGTCTTGCGGCGACTGCTTGACGGAAACGAAAAGCTTCCCAGGGACAAAAGTGGCACGTCTGACCAGTACAAAACCGTGGACTCAGTATCGACGATCTCGCGCACCTGATCTACCCGCATAAACCGTGAGCGCAGCTGCCAGGCCGGCCGGTCTACAGGACAAGTGGTGAAGGTAACGTCACTAAGGGCGATCTCCTTGGGCTGTACAAAGTCGATCTGCTCGGCATAGCCCCGGGCATTCATTGCGGCAAACTCATAGTCCACCTGGCTAAACTGCCCCTGCTGGGTTCCGAGTCGTAGCGAGAGCCTCGGGCCCCGATAGAACTCTCCCTGTCGGAATAACTGAACACCTCCTTGGGCGGCAAGCGCGTTCTGAACCAGGTCTAGGTCGATTCGGTCGGCCTTAAGCGAGAGGCCAAGCTGCCGCACCTCGGCATTACCAATCAAAGCGATGGCATCATCAACCATCCCTTCCAGGTTACGGCTGGAAAGATACGAGGGTGTTTCGCCAGCCAGGGGTGGCTCGAGCCTTAGGCGAGGATCCATGCGTAAGGGTAGCCGCAGCCCCTGGCCCTCGCGCGGGGCCGACGACTGCGCCAGTAGCGCCAGTTCAGAGACGGGAAGGGAAAGAGGGCAGGAGGCTGCCCAGACCATCGGGACCCATCCAAGACACAGGGCAAGTACAAAGCGCATAAAGTATTATAAAGACGACAGTTTCTCTCTCGTTTCTCAGCCTTCAAGAGCCTCTGATCCCGTCTCGATGCGGGCCCTCTCGCCATGTCTGATCTTTTTTCTCCCGCCAGCCACTCCTCAGAAGAAGACACTCGGCTCTCCGCGGCCAGGCAATGGCTTTCAGGGCAGACAGGTTATGACGCCACAAGCCTTCGTGCTGCCTCTGCAGACGCATCCTTTCGCAGGTACTTTCGTCTGGATCGACAGGCACCGACTTCCGGCTGCGCCATACTGATGGACGCCCCCCCGCAGAAGGAGCCTCTTGAGCCGTTTTTGCGGGTGGGCCAGATTCTGCGCGATGCCGGGCTGCGGGCACCTCAGGTGTACGCGCAGGACGCAGAGCTGGGATTTTTGCTGCTCGAAGACTTCGGCCAGCAGACCTTCCTGCAGCATCTCTCACAGACAATCACACAAGACCCGCATGGCCGCATGGCCAGGCCGCTCTATGCCCGGGCCTGGAGGGCGCTGATTCAGGCCCAGTGCTATAGCCTTCAGGCGCCGCTAAGCCTTACTGGGCTGCCCGCCTACGACCGCGAACGGCTGATGCAGGAAATGGCGCTTTTTCCGGAATGGTATCTGCAGCATCATCTTCAGATCAGCCTCTCTGAGGCAGACCGCGATCGGCTGCAGCAGGTATTTGACAGACTGTCAGAGCGGGCGCTCTCCCAGCTTCAGGTAATCGTGCACCGCGACTTTCACAGCCGAAACCTTATGGTTCTTGAGGATGCTGAAGACCTGGGTATTCTGGATTTTCAGGATGCCGTTATTGGGCCAGTAACGTATGACCTGGTGTCGCTGCTGCGCGACGCCTATGTGGCATGGCCCGAACCGGTGCAGATAGACTGGGCCGCACGCTACTGGCAAGAGGCACGCGCCCGGGCAATTGGTCTGCCCGACGACTTCGGCAGGTTCTACCGCGACTTCGAGTTCATGGGGCTGCAGCGCCATCTCAAGGTACTTGGCATCTTTGCCCGGCTGTCTATTCGTGACGGAAAACACGGGTATCTGCAGGATATCCCCCGGGTGCTTGGCTATGCCAAGATGGTGGCGGAACGGTACGACGAGCTCGGGCCTCTGGCACGACTGCTGCAGCGGGCATCGGGTACCGTGCCGCAGACCCATTACACCTTTTAGCATCACGGCAAGGCTTAGCATGCACGCAATGGTTCTGGCCGCAGGCCGCGGGGAGCGAATGCGGCCCCTGACTGACCATCTGCCCAAGCCATTGCTCAGCGTCGCAGGCCAGGCCCTCATTGCCTGGCATCTGCAGGGCCTTGCCAACGCAGGGTTTCACGAGGTGTTCATCAACACCGCCCACCTCGGACACCTAATTGAAGAGGCCCTGGGCGATGGGCAGCACTTTGGTCTGCAACTGCATTACAGCCGAGAGCCCGAGGGCGCACTCGAAACGGCCGGCGGCATTGCAACGGCGCAGCCCTGGCAGTCAGACAATGAGCCGTTTCTCGTTATCAATGGCGACATCTTCTGCCAGTGGCCGTTTATAAAAGCGGTGGAAATCGGCCAGGGCCTTAAGAAGACAAGGCGGGGTGAGGCCCAGCCCGAAGGTGCAAACGCCGCTCACCAGGCCGTAACGCCCAGCCTGCTGGGGCATCTGGTCATGGTGCCCAACCCGCCCCACCATCCCAAGGGCGACTTCTGTCTGTTAAAAGACAGGCGGCTTGGCCTTGCTAATGCCTCTGAACAAGACACGCTTACCTATTCTGGTATCGGCGTATTTTTGCCGAGCCTTTTTCAGGGAATCACCCCCGGAACCCGGGCCGCCCTCGGGCCGCTATTGAAATCGGCCATTGCAGCTGGGCGAATACAAGGCGAGGCCTATACTGGTCCCTGGACGGATGTCGGTACCCCCGAACGACTTGCTGCTCTCAACCAACAACTGCACAGCGCCAAACCATGACAGACCTAAGCCAACCTGCCTCACACGAAGACGCACACGACCCTCTGCTTCCAACCCCCGTGCCAGCACCGGTGCACGGCACGGCGCATCGGCAGCGCAGACTGCTGCTCTCGCAATGGCTGTATCAAAAGTCGGGCGGACAGCCGGCACTTGCTATCGGCTACAGCGGCCAGGAGATTGCGCGCAATCGCGACAGCACCTTTGCCTTTCGTTTTTCAAGCGACTTCTTTTACTTATCTGGCTTTCCGGAACCGGATGCCTGGTTTGTTATTGAGGTCGATGCCCAGGGAAAGATGCACGACCGTCTCTACTGTCGTGCCCGGGACCCCGAGAAAGAGATCTGGGATGGCGTCAGGGTGGGGCCCGAAAATGCGGCGGGGCGGTATCACTTTGACCAGGCCCTTCCCCTGGAAGCGCTTGATACCGACCTGCCCAGTCTCGTTCTCAACAAGACTGCCCTGCTTGCGCCCTGGGCCGAGAGCCAGGTTGTTGATCAAAAGCTCAACCAGTGGCTGAATCAGGCACGCGGCAAAGCACGCGGGGGACAGAACGCGCCAGGCCAGCTCTATAGCCTGGGCGACGCCACGGCAGAGCAACGCCTGATTAAAGATGCCCAAGAAATTGCCACCATGTCGCAGGCCGCAGTAATCTCTGCCGGGGCCCATTGTCAGGCGATGCGGGCCACAGCCCCTGGCAAGGCAGAGTACGAGATTGAGGCCGTGCTGATCGGCGCATTTCGGGCTGCCGGGTCACAGGCAGTGGCCTATGGCTCCATCGTGGCGGGCGGACCTCACAGCTGCATACTGCATCACCGGGCAGGGTCTCGTCGCATGCGTGCGGGTGAAATACTGCTCATTGATGCCGGATGCGAACTCAATGGCTATGCCAGCGATATCACACGCAGTTTTCCGGTAAGCGGCCGGTTCAGCCCAGAGCAGCGCGCCGTCTACGATGTGGTGCTGGCTGCCCAAGAGGCTGCCCAAGAGGCTGCGCGCCCGGGTGCCGCCTTTACCGACCCCCACCAGGCTGCGGTACGTGTCATTACCCAGGGGCTTATTGATCTTAAGCTCATCACCGCGCTCAACCTTGAGGCCGCAATCGAGGCCGAGGCCTACAAGCCTTTTTACATGCATCGCACCGGCCACTGGCTCGGCATGGACGTGCACGATGTCGGCGACTACCGTCGCCGGCTGGAGCCCGGAATGGTGCTGACCCTTGAGCCTGGTATTTACATCCGCCCCCAAGAGGCGGTACCTGAGGGCTTCTGGAACACTGGGATTCGTATCGAGGACGATGCCCTGATCACCGAAGAGGGCTGTAGGCTACTTACCCGCGGCGTTCCGGTAGCGCCCGAAGCGATTGAATCGCTGATGCGCGGCTAATACCCCCCTATTTGAGCGGTTTCCTTTTTTGCGCAACGCCCATCGTGACCGCCCCACCAGCGCCGCTGCCTGAGCATTCACCCAGCCCACTGCAAGCCAATGGTGGTGAAGCAGAGCCAACCCCACAACCCCGAAAAGGTCTGGAGGGGGCGCTGCTCGACGCCCTTGACCTGTATTTTGCGCAACTCGGAAACCAAAAGCCCCATGCCCTCTACGAGATGGTGGTGCATGCCGTGGAGCGCCCACTCATTCTCTTTGCCTTAGACCGCTGCGAAGGCAATATCACCAAGACCAGCGCCTTGCTCGGGCTTACCCGCAACACCCTGCGCAAGAAAATCAGCCGCCATCAGATCCAGACGATTCACCCGGAGTCTTAATGCCCACCCTCTCAGACCGCCAGATCTCTGGGCCCCGCCCCTACCGACTGCCAATACGACGGGCCCTGATATCGGTATCGAACAAGTCCGGGCTGATTCCCTTTGCTCAGGCGCTGCATGCTGCCACAGTGGTGCTGATCTCCACCGGGGGAACCGCCAGACTGCTCGCAGAGGCAGGCCTTCCGGTGACCACTGTCGACACGCTCACAGGCTACCCGGAGATGCTCGATGGCCGCGTGAAGACTCTGCATCCGGTAGTCCACGGCGGGCTTCTTGCGCGCAGGGATCTGCCAGAGCATATGCTGGCCTTAGCGCAGGCGGGTATCGATCCCATCGACCTATTGGTCGTAAACCTGTACCCCTTTCGCGAGACCCTTGCAACACCCGGTGCGGCTTATCAAGCGGTGATTGAGAACATCGATATCGGCGGCCCCGCCATGATCCGTGCGGCTGCAAAGAACCACGATGGTGTTGCCGTCGTGGTCGATCCGGAGGACTACCAGACCGTACTGCAGGAACTCGGGCAGCACCAGACAAGCCTCACCTGGCCAACGCGCCAGCAGCTCGCTGCCAAGGCTTTTGCCCATACTGCGGCCTACGACGGGGCGATTGCCAATTTCTTTCATGGGCTGCCCGCGCCTTCTGAAAGCGGTATAGACCCAGCCGCCAACACCATTCTGCCGCCATCGCCAGCACAGGTGAGCCCACTGCCCCGGGTCTTCTCGCTACAGGTGCAACGGCGTCAAGAACTGCGATACGGCGAAAATCCCCATCAGCAGGCCGCCTTCTACCGTGACCCCTTCGCCCTCGGCGGCGGAATTGCAAATTACGAGCAGCTACAGGGCAAAGAGTTGTCATTTAATAACCTTGCAGATGCCGACGCCGCCTGGCTCTGCGTTCAGAGCTTCACTGATACCGCCTGCGTTATTGTGAAACATGCCAACCCCTGCGGCGTGGCGCTGGCAGACACGGTGCTTGCCGCCTACCAGCGGGCCTTTCAGACCGACCCCAGCTCGGCCTTCGGCGGAATTCTGGCATTGAACCAAGAGGTCGACCTTGCCTGCGCCCAGGCCATTGGCAAACAGTTTGCCGAAGTCATCCTTGCCCCTGGGTTTAGCCAGGAAGCCCTCGCCTTCTTTGCAAAAAAGACTAGCCTGCGGATACTCAAAATTCCCGCGGGACCGGCAGAAAACCTCGCCAGTGGGCTTGATATCAAGCGCCTGACCGGCGGCCTGCTCGTGCAGACGCCGGACTGGAACCGTCTTACCCACAATGACATGCACTGCGTTACGCAGAAGCAGCCCACTGAGGCACAAAAAAAAGATCTCTTGTTTGCCTGGAAAGTTGCCACCTGGGTCAAGAGCAATGCCATCGTGTTCTCTAAAGACGCCATGACCATGGGCGTTGGCGCGGGACAGATGAGCCGCCTCGACTCCGCCCGCATCGCCGCGATCAAGGCAGGCCATGCCGGGCTTAGCCTTCATGGCACGGTGGTGGCCTCAGACGCCTTCTTTCCGTTTCGCGACGGCCTGGACGTTGTCGCCGATGCCGGCGCCATCGCAGTGGTGCAGCCCGGAGGATCCGTGCGCGACGACGAGGTGATTGCGGCGGCCAACGAGCGGGGCATTGCAATGGTCTTCACCGGCTCACGGCACTTCCGCCATTGACTCGGCTTATTGGCATCGACCCCGGTCTGCGCCGTACTGGCTTTGGGGTGCTTGAAATCACCGGAAAAAACCCGCGTTACCTGGGCAGCGGTGTCATTCGGCCCTCGGTGATAGCCTCCGAGCCAGACCGTCTCAAAGAGCTCTACCAAGGAATGCAAGAGGTACTAGCTCAGTATGCGCCCACCCTTGCCGTCGTGGAGCGTGTCTTTGTTAACGTCAACCCAAAGTCAACGCTCTCACTCGGCCAGGCCCGCGGGGTTGCCATTGCCGCCCTGGCCGCCCGCGAGATACTGGTGCATGAGATCACGCCCTTGAAGGTGAAGCAGTCGATCGTGGGCACCGGACGCGCCAGCAAAGAACAGGTGCAGCACATGGTCTGTCATCTGCTCAAACTTCCACAGTCTCCCAATGCGGATGCCGCCGATGCCCTGGCCTGTGCACTGGCTTTCTGGCATGCTCAACGCCCATGATTGCGCTGATTTCAGGAATCCTCTATGCCAAGGCCCCGCCCAGGGTGATCTTGCAGGCCTCGGGCATTGGCTACGAAATAGACCTGCCGATGAGCAGCTTCTTTCCCCTGCCGGCAGTGGGCGCGCCGGTAACGCTGCTCACCCACCTCGTGGTGCGCGAAGACGCCCAGCTGCTCTACGGATTTCTCACCGAGGCAGAGCGCGCCGCCTTTCGCGAACTGATCAAGATTTCAGGAGTAGGGCCACGCATTGCGCTGGCCGTGCTCTCGGGAATGTCTGTCGCTCAGCTCAGCCAGTCGGTATCGCTTCAGGATGCGGCGAGCCTGGTAAAGGTGCCAGGAATCGGCAAGAAAACCGCAGAGCGCATGCTGCTCGAGCTCAAAGGGCGGTTTGCACCGGTGCTGGAAGGCGGCCACGGGCATGCGGGGCCTGGTAGCACAGGCGTCAGCTCTGAAGTAGCCCATGCCCTGGTATCCCTGGGCTATTCAGAAAAAGAAGCCCAGGCGGCCGTTCGCGGCCTTCCCCCGGAACTTGAGGTCTCAGAAGGCATTCGCCAAGCCCTAAAGCAGCTGGTGCGCTAGGCCGTATTTCAGAAAGCCCATATTCGTAAAGCCAGGCCAAGGGAGAAGCCAGTTCCCCCTCAGTTAAACTGACAGTCATGATTGAGCACGATGCCCTGTCCGCGCAGCCTTCTGCAGATGCCAGTAACAGACTTGTCTCGGGCCAGCCGCGCAGCCCTCAGGAAGAGAGTCTGGAGCGCGCGCTTCGGCCGCAGACATTGGCAGACTATATTGGACAGCCCAAGGTAAAAGACCAGCTTGCGGTTTTTATCACCGCTGCCCGACAGCGCAAAGAGTCGCTCGACCATGTGCTGCTCTTTGGCCCTCCAGGTCTGGGTAAAACCACCCTTGCCCATATCCTCGCCCGTGAACTCGGCGTGAACCTCAGGCAGACCTCTGGCCCCGTGCTCGAACGCGCAGGCGACCTGGCCGCAATCCTTACCAACCTTGAGCGCAACGACCTTCTGTTTATCGATGAAATCCATCGGCTCAGTCCAGTAGTCGAAGAAATTCTGTACCCCGCATTAGAGGACTACCAGATAGACATCATGATTGGCGAGGGCCCCGCCGCCCGGTCTATCAAGCTCGATCTGCAGCCCTTCACACTGGTGGGAGCCACCACACGGGCGGGCATGCTTACCAATCCGCTTCGCGACCGGTTCGGGATTGTTGCCCGGCTTGAGTTCTATAGCCCCGACGAGCTTGCCATTATCGTGCGCCGTTCGGCGGCACTGCTCAAAGTCGAAATAGACGCCGAAGGCGCCCACGAAATCGCCCGAAGATCGCGGGGCACCCCACGCATTGCCAACCGGCTGCTGCGCCGGGTGCGTGACTATGCCCAGGTAAAGGCATCGGGCGCAATCACTGCCCCACTTGCCGATGCTGCATTGGCAATGTTAGAGGTTGATCAACAAGGGTTCGACCTCATGGACCAGAAGCTGCTTGAGGCCATCATCACCAAGTTCGACGGCGGGCCGGTTGGGCTCGATAACGTGGCTGCAGCCATTGGCGAAGACCGCGAGACCATCGAAGACGTCTTGGAGCCTTTCCTTATTCAGCAAGGCTTTTTGCAGCGCACGCCGCGCGGCCGAATCGCAACGCCAAACGCATGGCGTCACTTTGGCAGGATTCCCCCTGCCAGCGCCAGCGCAATGAACTCTTCCCCTCTATTTCCCTCCGACCCCACATGACTCCTTCTACCAATCCCAACGATCTCGATGTCGTCGCCCTGATGCTTCAGGCAAGTATTCCTGTCCAGGCGGTAGTTGTTCTACTTATTCTGGTATCCGTTGCCTCCTGGACAGTCATGCTGCAGAAAATGCTGGAACTGCGCCGGGCGCGCGCCGAAGCCGCCGCATTCGAGCGCCAGTTCTGGTCGGGCGGCGATCTCATGGCGCTTTATAAAACCACCGAACTCGGGCAGGTGCCTGGGGCCATGGCCCGTGTCTTTGAGTCTGGTATGCGGGAGTTTCTAAAGCTGCATCAGCAGTCCAAGGTGCAAGCCAGCAGCCTGATCGAGTCGGCCCAGAGAGCCATGCGCGCGTCAAGCCAGCGCGAGCTTGGCACCCTAGAGCAGGGGCTGCCCTTTCTGGCAACGGTCGGTTCGGTATCGCCCTACATCGGGTTATTCGGCACGGTATGGGGAATCATGCATGCCTTCACCGGGCTGGCAAATATCCAACAGGCCACACTCGCCAGCGTAGCGCCTGGCATTGCAGAGGCGCTGGTGGCCACGGCAATCGGTCTCTTTGCTGCCATTCCAGCAGTGATCGCCTACAACCGGTTTGCCACCCACGTTGACCAGATGGCCAGTCGTCTGGAGTCTTTCGGCGAAGAGTTCTGCAACATTTTGCAGCGGCAGGCCTAGGCCATGGCGAACCCCATAGCCTCTCGCGGGCGCAGATCGCGCAGGTCGCTGAGCGAGATCAACGTCGTTCCCTACATCGACGTCACCCTGGTGCTCTTAATCATCTTCATGGTGACCGCGCCCATGATCGTTACCGGCACCATCGACCTGCCCCGCGTGGGGCAGTCATCGCAAAACCCAACTGCGGCAGTCGAGGTCACCGTGCAGCGCGACAGCCTGTATGCCGTGCGGCTGCGTCAGGTTGGGGCCGATACCAAAAAAGTAAGCCGCGCTGAACTCGCCCAGACGGTGAGAACGCTGAGTCCCGATGCCAACACCCCTGTGATTATCGTGGCCGAACGCGAGGTTGCCTACGACATGGTGGTTCAGGCGCTCAACCAGCTTCAGGGAGCCGGGTTTGCTCGGGTAGGGCTCGCGGTTCGGCAGGAATAGCCAGTCCCGTGGTCCATGCCCAAATGCGGGCCAGCAGCCCGCCCGAATCTAGCGCCGGTCTGGCGTTTCTGGGCTCTCTGGTCTTACATATTGTGCTGGGTGCGGCCATGGTTCTTGCCGTACATCGCCCACCACCGGAAGACCCCGTGGTGCAGGCAGAACTCTGGTCCAGCCTTCCGCCAATGCAACCGGCCAGGCCCGCCCCGCCGGTAACACCCGCCCCCGAGCCCGCGCCGGTTGCGCCTGCAGAGCCGATGCCCCCAGCCCCTGAAGCTGCCGAACCTGTGCCCTCCGAAGCAGATATCGCCCTGGAGAAAAAACGGGCCGAAGAAGACCGGGCCCTTCGCGCGCGGCGAGAGGCCCAGGAACGGGCCGAGAAAGAGCGGATTGCGCAGCAAAGGGCCGCGCAGGAAAAGCTGGCTCGGGAGAAAACCGCCAAAGACAGGGCGGAGAAAGACAAGGCAGAGAAGGCGGCCCGTGAAGAGGCCGCCCGCCAGTCAGCGCTTGCCCAAAAGAAGGCCGCCGAAGACCTCAAGCGGCGGGCCGAGCAAGAGAAGGTGGCAAAGCAAAAGGCGGCCGAAGAGGAGCAGCGCAGACAGGCTGCGATTAAAAAAGAGGTCGATCGACAGCGCAAAGAACAGGAACAGTTGGTGCTCAAACAGCTTGGTAACGATGCCAGGGCGCGTGCGGCCGATGAAGGCAAAGACCAGATGACGAAGGCCGGGGTATCCGGGGGCGCGAAGATCGGCGACCGCTCCGGTGTTCTTGCCAGCTATGCCGCGCTCATTCGTGCCCACATTCGGGTCAACATTCGTGGGTTCGATCCCGACCGTGCCCCCAATAACCCAGAGGTAATCTTTGAAGTGTCTCAGCTCGCAAACGGACAGATTACGGGCATCGTCATGAGGCAGTCCAGCGGAAACACCGCCTGGGATGCCACCGTGCGACGGGCGATTGAGGCAAGCAGCCCCCTGCCGCGCGCACCCGATGGCTCTGTGGAGCCGGTCTTAACCCTCTCCTTCAGGCCACAAGACCCTCGCTAACCCTTCTATAATCGACCGCTATGGCATCTCTCCTCCTACGACCCTTACGTCCTCTGCTGCTGCTGTTTCTCTTTATCTGCGCAGCATCGGCGGCCCATGCCCAAGGCCTGCGTATCGACATCACAGGCGTGGGCGAAAAACAAATTCCTATCGCGGTCTCGCCCTTTGTTGCCAAAGACCCTTCGGACCGGCTGCTTGCAGAGACCCTGCTTGATGTCGTCATGGCAGACCTTCGCCGCACGGGGGCCTTCAGCCTGCTGCCCGTTGGGCCGCAGAATCCCCCGCTATCAGACGCCACCACTGTGAACACCACCCTGTTTGCCCAGTGGCGTGCCCAGGCCGCTGACGCCCTGGTGATGGGCAGCATTAGCCGTAGCCCAGACAACCAAATGGAGGTGCGGTTTCGGCTTCTCGATACGCTGCGGTCAGAAGACCTGGGGGGCCTCGCGCTCTCAAGCCCTTTAACCATGCTCGATGTGCGTCGTTCGGGCCACCGTATTGCAGACTACATCTACGAGCGGCTCACAGGAGAGCCTGGCTTTTTCTCTACGCGGCTTGCCTACGTCCGCAGAGAAGGTGCTAACCATGTTCTTACCATCGCCGATTCCGATGGGGAAAATGCCCAGCCAGCCCTGCGGTCCAGCCAGCCGATCATCTCCTTGGCATGGTCTCCCAATGGCCAACATCTCGCCTATGTATCGTTTGAAACCGGCAAACCGGTGGTCTATGTACACGAGCTTGCTACCGGAAAGCGCACCGTGGCTGCCAACCAACGCGGCAGTAACAGCGCGCCGGCATGGTCGCCAGATGGCAAAACCCTTGCAGTGGTCCTCACCAAAGACGGCGTCTCGCAGATCTACACGGTAAACCCTGACGGCTCCAACCTCAGGCGGCTCACGCGGTCTTCCGCAATCAACACCGAGCCCAGCTTCTCCGGAGACGGGGAGTTTGTCTACTTCACCTCTGACCAAGGCGGAAGCCCCCAGGTCTACCGAGTCCGCTCCGATGGCTCGGGCAGCCCAGAGCGTATTACCTTTACCGGGGGCTTTAATGCCCGTCCGGTGGTCAGCCCCGATGGCAGGCAGCTTGCCTTTGTCGCGCGCCGCGATGGAAACTTTGTGGTCTGCATCATGAACCTCGAGACCCGTCAGGAAGTCGTCGTAAGCAACGGGCCCAAGGATGACTCGCCCAGCTTTGCGCCCAACAGCCGATGGGTCATCTTCTCCAGCCGCGTGGGCAACAGAGACCTGCTCTCGGCAGCCTCAATCGATGGCAGAGTGCGATCCCGCATCAGCCTCGATGCCGCAGGCATCCGCAACCCAGCCTGGGGAAAACTCCCCTAAAGAGCGCAACCTTTGTTAAAGGAACCCTCGTATATGCGAATACTGCCCCCAAAACTGCTGGTGGCCACGCTTGGCCTCATTGCAATGGTGGGATGCTCGAGCGTAAGCCTCGAGGAGCCAGCGCCCATTTTGGGGGGTACTGCGTCTGGCCAGCCCACGGGCTCTAGTAAGCCCGCGCCCGGTTCCAGCACCACCGCGATGCCCGGAGCCCAGCGTAGCGAACAAGGCATAGATCCTAGCCGTCAAGCGGGTATGCAGGCAGGACCCGTGCCTGGTCAGGCGGGAGAAACCCTGCTAACCGGCCCAGACGGGGTTTCGTACGGGTCGATTTATTTCGCCTTTGACAGCGCAGAGGTAGGTCGCGACTACCAGCCTTTGCTGCAAAAGGTTGCAGAGCTGTTAAAGACCTATCCCAACCAGTCTCTTGTCGTCGAAGGTAACACCGATGACCGGGGGACCTCTGAGTACAACATTGCCCTAGGCCAGCGTCGGGCGGAGGCAGTGGTCAATGCACTGCGCATACTTGGCGCAGCGGGCAGCCGAATTGAGCCCGTTAGCAACGGCGAAGAAAAGCCTCGCGATCGCAGCACCGCCGAGGCAGCCCGGGCAGAGAACCGCCGAGCCGACCTTTTTTTTAGATACTAACCATGGCAGCCGCACGCATGTTATGCATCTGGGCTCGCCCGCCCCTGGCCTTTGCGGCCATCCTGATGGCAATTCAGGCCCCCGCCTTGGCACAGCTATTTTCAGACGATGAGGCACGGCGCGCCATTCTAGATCTTCGCGGCCGCCTTACCCAGATTGAGGCAAAACAGACCCAGATTGAGGCTCGACAGGCGCAGACCGAATCCCGTCAGGCCGAGCTGGCTTCAATGGGCGCCCGTGTCGATGGCCTCGCACGCGCCCAGCTGGATAATGCCGCGACCGCGGAGACCATGCGACGAGACATTGCCCAGGTTCGAGGAGCTGTCGAACAGCTCGTGCAGCAGCTCAAGTTAAGTGAAGACCAGCAGCGCCAGCTCATCCAACCCATCAACGCCCAGCTGCAGTCTGTCTACGCGCGTCTTGCCGCCCTTGAGCCTCAGCCTGTTATGGTGGACGACCAGCGCGTGATGGTCTCAGCCTCCGAAAAGTCCGCATTCGAAGCAGCCCAGTCGCTCTTGGCTTCGCGTGCCCTAGAGGCCGGTGCAGCGGCTTTCTCTGAGTTCAACGCCCGATTCCCCAGCTCTGCCCTGGCGCCCTGGGCCTTAAGCGCTGAGGGTGCAGCCTACTACGCCATCAAGAACTACCCCATGGCGATTGAGGCACTGTCCCGACTCGCCCGTGACCACCCAAGCCATAGCCGAACGGCAGATGGCCTTCTCACGCTTGCCGCGAGCCAGGCCGAATCAGGCCAGACAACCGCCGCGCGGGGAACACTGGCTGCCATCCCCAAGCGTTTCCCGAGCACCGAGGCGGCGCGTACCGCCACCCAAAGGCTTAAAGCGCTACCGACCGCTGGGTCCAAATGATTGAGATCGCTGAGGTTCAGGCCCTCAGCGCATGGGTAGTATGGAGTGGTCTTGCCATTGGGCTGGTCTTCGGTGCTGCGATGCAGACCGGCCGGTTCTGTACCCTTGGCGCGCTGTCAGACTGGGTCTTAATGGGAAACACGGTCCGGATGCGTCTCTGGATTTTGGCCATGGCTGTAGCCATTGTCCTGACACAAGCCGCCGTAGGCCTTGGCCTGCTTAAAGACTCCGACAGCTTCTACACCAGTAGTCGTCTTTTGTGGCTCTCCCATATTCTCGGAGGACTGCTCTTCGGCTTTGGCATGGCGCTGGCCTCAGGCTGCGGCAGCCGAATCCTGGTGAGAGTCGGCGAGGGTAGCCTCAAGGCCCTGGTGGCCTTCCTGGTCATGGCGCTCGCGTCATTCATGACCATCCGAGGCATCACTGGCGTGCTACGCAGCCAGACCGTAGAGCAGGTCTTCCTTACCCTTCCCACGCAACAAGACCTGGTAAGCCTGGCCGCATTGGCCTTCGGCATCGAACTCACAAGCGTCCGCCTGGTACTGGTTCTAGTGTTGGTTACAGGTATGCTGGGATTCGTGGTCTTCGCCCCTGGTCAGGGGCTTTCGCGAAAAGGCATTCTCACCGCTGGCCTAGTGGGCGCCTGTATTGCCGCAGGATGGCTCACCACAGGCTGGCTGGGCTTTGTTGACGAACACCCCGACACCCTGGCGCCAGCCTATCTGGTAACCAATACCCGCGGTCCCGAAAGCCTCACCTTTGTCGCACCGCTGGCCTACAGCCTTGAGCTCTTGCTCTACTGGAGCGACCGATCCCAGGTGCTCACCTTTTCGGTGGCCACGGTCCTGGGCACCGTGCTCGGTGCTGCCGGCGCCGCACGGGTCTCAAAGCGTTTTCAATGGCAGGGCTTTGCCTCCATCACCGACCTCGGCCAGCATCTGGTGGGTGCCGCCCTCATGGGGATCGGAGGGGTTGTTGCGCTTGGCTGCACAATCGGGCATGGGCTCACTGGTGTCTCGCTGCTTGCCCTCGGTTCGATTGTCTCCGTCTGCAGCATTCTTGCTGGCGGATGGGCCGGTCTTTGGTATCTGCAGCGTTAGTCGCTGCCCTAGACGAGTCTCACGAACACAACAATCTTCGCCCTATTTCAGGGCCTGACCAGCTTTTTCTTCCTGGACACTACACAAGAGACCAAAAATCTGTAAAAATGTGTTGACAGTTAGGTGTGTCTATTTTTAAATACACCTAGCTCGTAAGGGTGTTTTAGGTTTCCTGTCTAGGGCTTGAAGCGGAAATACAGAGATACCCGACCGTGTCGTTCAAAACTTTCGAATGAAAACAAGGAGTTCGAACTATGAGTGATAAAGACAGAGTCTGGCCCACCGGCCTGACAGAAGCCGAGTCGGAAGAACTGCACCGCAACCTCATTCAGGGCACCCAGTTTTTTGGCCTGATCGCTGCGTTTGCGCACCTTCTGGCTTACATCTATTCCCCCTGGCTGGGTTAAGGAGGCACGATCATGATCTACGGAAAAATGTGGTGTGTCGTGCGTCCCTCGTTCGGAGTGCCGCTCTTAATCGGTGCTGTCGCAGTGGGGTCCTTTGCAGTGCACCTGGCCCTACTCACCCACACCGACTGGGTGCCCCGTTTTCTAAACGGTGGCCCCCCCGCAGCAAAGGCTGCACTCGTCGTTCCTGCGGCAGAGGTGGCGGCTGTTCCGGCGCCTCAGGCCGAAAAGCTCTAAACCCGAAGCATCCCAGAGGGGTAGTACCAAGGCCTCTCTGGGTTCTTCCTCCGCTCCCCAAAGCCTCCTCCCTAGCCCCACCTCGCCGCTTTCTCGCAAAATCAAAGCCATGGGCCAGCCTAAGAGACGCCTCGCGCAGTTCTGGGGTCAGCTTGGTCCCAAATTCCTTCCCTTTGCAGATGTAGCCACCGACGACCTTCCCCTGTCGCGACTGCTGCGTCTTTCCCTGTTTCAAGTCTCTGTCGGAATGGCCCTGGTGCTGCTCATCGGCACCCTCAACCGAGTCATGATTGTCGAACTCAGCGTTCCAGCGGCGCTTGTCTCCACCATGATCGCGCTGCCGATTCTTTTCGCCCCGTTTCGGGCGCTTATCGGTTTTCGGTCCGACCACTTTCAGTCTGAACTCGGCTGGCGGCGCGTGCCCTTTATCTGGAAGGGCAGCCTTGCCCAGTTTGGTGGCTTTGCCATCATGCCCTTTGCCCTGCTCGTGCTGGCAGGTGCAGGCCAGTCTGCCAGCGCGCCGCTCTGGGTGGGACATACCGCGGCAGCCGTTGCCTTCCTACTGGTGGGTATGGGCATACACACGGTACAGACCGTGGGCCTGGCCCTGGCCACCGACCTTACCGCCGAAGAGTCGCGGCCGAAGGTGGTGGGCCTCATGTATGTCACCCTGCTGGTCTCCATGATGGTCAGCGCCGTGGTCTTTGGCTGGCTGCTCAAGGAATATAGCCCCGGTCGTCTTATTCAGGTAATCCAGGGAGCCGCGGTGCTTAGCCTGGCTCTTAATGTCATTGCCATCTGGAAGCAAGAGCCGCGCGATCGCGCAAGAACCCGGGGCCAGGCCTCCCAGCGGCCTCAGTTTAAAGAGGCCTGGGCAGAGTTTACGGCTGTGCCTGGCGCCCGCAGATGGCTAATTGCCATTGGCCTTGGCACACTTGCCTTCACCATGGAGGATGTTCTGCTAGAACCGTACGGGGGCGAAATCCTTGGCATGACGGTGGCCGCCACCACATTTCTCACCGCCACCCTTGCCCTGGGAAGCCTCATTGGGTTTGGCTTTGCTGCCCAGACACTCAGCCGCGGGGGCGATCCCATGCGCATGGCGGGCCTGGGGGCACTGATCGGAATTCCCGCATTTCTTATTGTGATCATCGCCGCTCCTTTGGCGTCTTCTCTTTGGTTTTCCGCTGGCGTGTTTCTCATCGGGCTGGGCGCAGGGCTCTTTGGCCACGGAACACTGACCGCCACCATGGGCCTTGCTCGTCCAGGACAATCTGGCCTTGCCCTTGGCGCCTGGGGTGCGGTTCAGGCAACCGCGGCAGGCCTTGGTATTGCCCTTGGGGGCATTCTTCGCGATCTTGGCGGCTGGTTCACTGGGCGTGCAGAAGCCTATGCATTTGTTTATAGTCTCGAAGTGGCGCTGCTTTTGGCCACTTTAGTGGTAATTGCCCCGCTTGTTCGACTGCCTGCGTCGCGCCAGTCTCCACAAGGACTGACCGACCATCCCTAGGGTTCCTTTAAGGAGTTGTCATGGACACAAAAGATATTTTGATCATCCTGTATGTGGTGATTTGCTTATTCTTGCTGGCTAACTGGTACAACCGCCCCCGCGACAAAAAGTAACCACATTTCTCTTGGAGTCCTCATTTATGACCGCCCTATTTGTTCTGGCCATTCTTGGCATACTCGCTCTCCCCTTTATTCATGTCCACTACCTGCAGCAGCACAAGGGTTTCACCAAAAAACAGGCTACCCAGAACATAGAGCTCATGGGCTTCGGATATGTCTTGGTGGCAGCACCTGCCATTGCCCAGTGGGTAGCGCGGCCCTGGTAGCGCGGCCCTGGTAGCCCGGCCCTGGTAGCGAGGCCCTGGTAGCGAGGCCCTAGAAGACCGCCCAGCACCCTTAAGCCCCTAACCCAGCCAGTCTTGCGCTAGCGCTGGCTTAATGGATCTGGCCGGGCGGCCCGTTTCTTGAGGGATAACTGAAAAACCGCGGCCAGCAAAGCGGTACCTATTCCGACCAGATCGGTCACGAGCCCTCCTGAGATAAGCAGCAAGGAGGAAGCGAGCAGCACGATTCGAATTGGCCACTGCGCAGGCCCAAACAACCAGCCCTGCAGAGACGCCGCCAACAGATATACACCCAGTACGGCCGTCAGCGCATAGTGCACGATCTGGGTAATATCGTCACTCTGCAGCAGCAGAGCGGGGCTGTAGAAAAACATAAAGGGCACCAGGAAGGCGGCCATGCCGTAAGAAAAAGCCGCTACAGACGTTCGCATGGGATCACTGCCAGCAATAGCCGCCCCTGCATACGCCGCTAAAGCCACAGGGGGCGTGATGGCCGAAATTACCGCGTAATAAAAAATAAACATATGGGCTACCAAGGGACTGATTCCCAGCTTAATCAGTCCGGGGGCCACCACCGAAGCGGCCACGGCATAGGCAGCCGTGGTAGGCATTCCCATACCCAGGATGATGGCAATCAGCATCGCAAAGACCAAGGCCAGAAACTGACTTTCCCCTGCGATAGCAAGAACCAGGTTAGAGAATCGACCACCAATTCCGGTGAGCCCAATAACCCCAACAATGAGTCCTGCACAGGCACACACAGCGATAAGCTGAATGGAGCCCTTCGCCCCGAGGTGCAGGGCGTCAAGAATTTTTCTGGGGCCCATACGGGTTTCGGCATGGATCCAACTCACCACCAGAGCACTGAGTATACCCAGAGTACCCGACCGGATCACCGAGTAGCCCGAGACAAGGCCTCCGATAAGTATGAATAATGGCGCAAAGAGATAGAGCTTTTTGAGCATCGGGCGCATCGCTGGCACTTCATCATTGGTCATGCCCCGCATGTTCAGGCGCTTTGACTCATTGTCGACCATGAAATAGACCGCGATGAAATACAAGGCTGCAGGAAGCGCTGCCGCAATCATCAGTTGCAAATAAGGAATGCCGGTGATCTCAGCCATGATGAAGACACCTGCCCCCATCACGGGGGGCATGAGCTGACCGCCGGTGGATGCCGCGGCCTCGATTGCGCCGGCACTTTTTGGAGGGTATCCCACCTTTTTCATAAGCGGAATCGTAAAGGTACCGGTGGCCGCAACATTTCCGGCCGATGTGCCGTTGATTGTCCCCATGAGCGCACTCGAAAACACCGCGACCTTGGCTGGGCCTCCTCGAGCCCGGCCCGCTAGGGCAAAAGAGAAATTAATAAAGTGGTCTCCCACCTTAGAGACCTGCAAGAAGGCTGCAAAGGTGATAAACAGAATGATGTAGGTCGAGGAGACTGCCGTAGTTGGGCCAAAAACTCCCTCCATCGAGTAGACAAACGAAAAGAGCAAATCGGGCGCAATTCCCCGGTGATACAGAACTCCGGGCATCCAAGGTCCGACCACACAGTACAGAAGAAAGATCACCGCAATAATCGGCAGTGCCAGCCCAGCGCTACGACGAGCGAGGTCGAGAATAAGCAGCGTACCCACGACACCCACCACAACATCCGCAGGCTCTGGTGCAGCGCCTGCCCGAAAAAGTAATAAGTCGAGGTTAAAGAAGATGTAGAAGAAGCAAGAGACGCTCGCGAGTATGAGGATCCAGTCATACAGCGGAACGCCTCTTTCGGGTCGACGGCCCACGCGAAACATCATGAATCCAATGGCGCAGCCAAACGAGACATGTGCGCTTCGAAAGAGCCAGGGATCAATCGGATACAGGTTCAGGCTCACCACATGAAAAGCGGTGAAAAGCACACAAACCCAGAAGAAAAAAATACCTTCAAGAGGCCGCAGCTGCCTCTGCCCGTCACCTATCTCAGCGGCCTCTACCGCGGCAGAGGCCTTCTGGGAAAGATCGGAACTCACTATAGACGAATCGCTGATCGCCACGGAAATTCAATCCGCCGTTGATACAGAGAGATGCTCAGAAACGACCATGGCACCGGTACGCACTGAGAATATCCCGCGGAGAACTTCGGCTGCGGGAAAGCTCTTGAGCGCACCGGAATCATTTCAGACTAGAGCGCACCAGGATTAAGGCTAATTCCTTTTTCCTTAAAGTAACGAACAGCACCCGGGTGAAATGTCAAAAAATCGTTCTTACCTGCATTGGTTGGCAGGGTCTCCTTGGCCGCTGCGTGACCTTGCACCATTGCAGGATTATTCTCCATGATGGCCTTGGTAAGCTCATAGACTAGACCATCGGGCAGATCCTTGTGAGCAATTGCAAAATTGAAGAGCCCGAAGGTATTCAGGTCTGCAGTCTGGGTGCGGTAGGTTCCTCTGGGAATGGTGGAGGGAGACAGCTCTGGGATAGCCTTACGCACCCGAGAGATCTCATCGCTTGTAAATGCAAAAATGCGAGACGGCCGCTGCGCTTCAATTTCAGAGAACGCTGGGATGGGCTGACCGGCGGCAAAGCAAAAGGCGTCGATAAGCCCATCGCCCAGTTGGCTCGCCATGTCTGCTGCCGCGCCGAAGCGAATGGTTACCTTCAGACCGAGCGCATCAAATATAAGTGGAAAGTAAGTGCCTGGCGTTCCTGCCTTAGGGCCCACACCAACATTCTTCCCGTTGAGTTCTGAAAACGACTTAACGCCAGAGCGTTCCGTTGCCACGCAGACAAACGGCGTATCGTACATAGGGAACATCGCCCGGGCGTTTTGGTATTTACGCCCATTAGCCCAACCAGTTCCATTCCATCCGTGCAGGGCAACTCCCATGGTGACCATGCCAAGATCAATGTTCTTGTTCTCGACAAGAATCATGTTCTGGTTCGGGCCCTGCGTCTGTTGTGTTGAGACATTAACGCCAGCCTTTTCGCTCATGATTGTGGCAACAACACCGCCGTAAACGAAATACACCCCTCCTACCGAAGCGGTTCCCAGAGTGAGGCTCTTTGGCCAGTTGGCCCGATCTTGAGCAAACCCTGAGGCCGATAGGCCGAGGGCGACAGCCCCCAAAGCCAGAATTGATGAGAATGACTTTTTAAACAGCATGGAAGACTCCTAGCTTTAAAAATAAATCACGAAACGAAGGCAGGCACGGCACAAACGTTTTTCTTCATTTTTCAACCTTTTGAGTGTAAAGCGAAGACCTTACAGCCTTCTCCTGGGGCAAACCCTTAGCTTTTCCTGAGCCTCTTGCTGCGTGCCCTTGCCCGCATTGAACTGCGTGTTTTCAACACAACTTATACTGGGGATCCCGTAGCAGTCAACTCTTCTTGAGCTCTTTTGAAGCTAGTGCTGGTCATCGACCTCAATTCATTCATCGGCCTGATTTAACTGCCCGGATACGATACTGTGATGGGGCGATATCACTCAGGAGTGAGACCTTGACCGGCCAAACGCAAAACCTTCCCTTAAGCGGAATCACAGTCGTTTCACTGGAGCATGCCATTGCTGCTCCATTTGCTTCGCGACAGCTTGCGGATTTGGGCGCGCGCGTGATTAAGGTTGAGCGGCCCGGTGACGGTGACTTTGCGAGGCGTTATGACACACGTGTTGATGGACTCGCCTCCCACTTCGTCTGGGTAAACCGCTCCAAGGAAAGCCTAACGCTCGATCTTAAAAATGAGTTCGCAATGTCGGCGCTTCAAAGGCTTTTGGAAAAGACGGATGTTCTTCTTCAAAACCTGGCGCCAGGGGCCGCAGCCCGTATAGGCTTATCTTACGAGCAACTCAATTCTAAGTTTCCCAGACTCATCGTTTGTGATATCTCCGGCTATGGCGCTGACGGCCCCGACCGCGATCGAAAGGCCTACGACCTACTGATTCAAAGTGAGGCGGGGTTCTTGTCAATCACCGGAACGCCCGAGAGCCCCAGCAAGGCAGGCTGCTCCATTGCAGATATTGCAGCAGGCATGTATGCCTTTACCTCCATACAGTCGGCCTTACTCCTTCGGGAGAGAACGGGACAAGGCAGTGGCATCGACATCAGCATGCTTGAGTCACTGGCTGAATGGATGGGCTATCCGCTTTATTACAGCTACAAAGGCGCCTCACCCCCCGAACGTGCAGGCGCCTCGCACTCCACCATCTTCCCTTACGGGCCCTTTCAGACAGGCGATGGGCGAAGCATCATGCTCGGCCTGCAAAACGACAGAGAGTGGATTGCCTTTTGTGAAAAGGTTTTAAAGAACGGCGCCTTTGCCACCGACAGCCGTTTTAAAACCAACGCACTACGAAGCGCAAATAGGGCCGAATTAACCCGGCTCATTGAAGAAGTCTTCTCAACACTTTCGGCCTCTGAAGTGGCTGCAGAACTCAACGCCGCCGACATTGCAAACGCTAACATGAACGATATGCACGACCTCTGGAACCACGACCAGTTGCGGGTGCGAAACCGGTGGGTTCCAGTCGACACCCCGGTGGGGCCCGTGCCTGCCCTTAAACCACCAGGACGTAGCACTGCCTACGAGCCCCGCATGGACGCCATCCCCGCAGTAGGTGCACAGACCGATACTATTCTGAAAGAATTGGGGCTTGACGCATCCACCATCGAACGGCTACGCGCAGCCAAGGCCATTTAACGCATGAATGCTCCGACACCCAGCTCAGTATTGAATCCAACCGCCGCGCTTGCCCAGTTTGCCTCTGAGCTGCAAGCAGGTGATATCCCCGAGGCTGTCTTTCGCCGTTGCGAAGACCTTTTTGTTGATTGGGCAGGCTCTGCCTTAGCAGGCTACAACGCCAGAGCTGTTGTTGCCATTCGAGAAGTGGCCCTTGCACAGGGTCCAGATCGTGGGCCTAGCGAAATTCTAGGTGGCATTGAGACCAGCTCGCCCTTCTGTGCAGCCATGGCCAATGCAGCAGCCTCACACGTGGTGGAACAGGACGACCTTCATAACGCCTCGGTACTGCATCCGGCCACCATAGTCTTTCCACCTGCTCTTGCGGTAGCGCAGTCTATAGGTATTAGCGGCCGGGAGTTTCTAGCCGCCTGCGTAGCGGGCTACGAGGTTGGTATTCGCGTTGGTGAGTTTCTTGGGCGGTCGCACTACAAAACATTCCACACCACAGCCACTGCTGGAACTCTCGCAGCAGCGACAGCGGTTGGGCATCTCTTGAAACTTTCACCGTCGCAGATGCTGCATGCCTTTGGGTCTGCGGGCACCCAGGCAGCCGGGCTCTGGGCTTTTCTGCGCGATGCAGCAGACTCTAAGCAGCTTCATACTGCGCATGCAAGTGGCGCTGGCCTAATGGCTGCTTTTATGGCGCAGAAGGGGCTAACGGGTGCGCAGGACATTCTTACAGGAAAGCAGGGCATGGCCCAGGGCATGTCAAGCGATTCAGACCCGAGCAGACTTACTGATCAATTAGGACAGCGATGGGCACTTACAGAAACCTCGTTTAAATACCATGCCTCGTGCCGCCATACCCACCCCGCTGTCGATGCCCTGCTAAAGGTCTTGAATGACTATAATTTGAAGCCCTCAGACATTCAGACTGTGGTGGCACGTGTTCACCAGGGTGCGCTTGATGTACTGGGCCCGGTCACCAATCCACAGACTGTCCACCAAAGCAAATTTTCAATGGGAACGGTACTGGCCTTGGCTGCCCATTATGGCTTTGCGGGTCTTGCCGAGTTTGAGTCCCATTTCAACGATGCCCGTACCATTGCCTTTCGTAACCGAGTCACCATGGTGCTTGACCCGGAGGTTGACGCTGCTTATCCCCTTAAGTGGATTGGGAGGGTCACTGTTACAACCCTCACAGGCCATGTATTTGAGGGTCGCGTCGACGACCCCAAGGGTGACCCAGGCAATACGCTAAGCCGTGAAGAGCTCGAAGAAAAGATGCATCGGCTTTCAGACTACGGGAAACGCATTAACCGAGACGCTACAAGCCGATTGCTTGCAGGGCTTTGGGATATCTCAAAATCGGGGCGAATTGGCCGTCTGATTCCAAAAGAAGACATTCACCAGTAATACGCATCAGCACATACCTATTCGTATGAGCGTGGCAGACCAAGCAGATGCTCGGCAACATACGAGTAAATCAGATTCGTGGAGATAGGTGCCACCTGATAAAGCCGAGTCTCTCTAAACTTTCGCTCAACATCGTACTCACAGGCAAAGCCGAAGCCTCCGTGCGTCTGAAGGCAAATATCCGCCGCCTCAAACGAGGCCTTTGCCGCCAGGTACTTCGCCATATTGGCTTCAGCGCCACACGCCTTTCCAGCGTCAAAAAGCTCGCAGGCCTTAAACCGCATAAGATTAGCGGCCTCAGTTTCAATATAGGCCTGTGCGATAGGAAACTGCACCCCCTGATTTTTACCAATGGGGCGACCAAACACCACTCTTTCATTGGCATAGGTTCGGGCCTTGTCAATGCACCAGTAGGCGTCCCCTATGCACTCGGCCGCTATTAACACGCGCTCGGCATTTAGCCCATCAAGAATGTACTTAAAACCACGCCCCTCTTCGCCAATCAGGTTTTCTGCGGGCACCTCTAGGTTATCGAAAAAGACCTCATTGGTCTCGTGGTTCACCATATTCCGAATAGGCCGAACATCCATGCCCTTGCCCATCGCTTCGCGAATATCGACCAAGAAGACACTCATACCTTCACTCTTTCTTGCCACTTGATCAATTGCCGTTGTTCGAGCCAAAAGAACCATAAGGTCGGAGTGTTGTATTCGAGAAATCCAAACCTTTTGCCCATTCACAACATAGCGATCTCCCTTTCTTACGGCTGTTGTTTTGAGCTTTGTTGTGTCAGTGCCCGTGGTGGGTTCGGTAACCGCCATGCTTTGAAGCCTTAACGAGCCGCTTGCAATCTGAGGAAGGTAGAGCTTTTTCTGGGCATCGGATCCATGCCGCAGAATGGTGCCCATGTTGTACATCTGGCCATGGCAGCTGCCTGCATTGCCTCCAGACCGGTTAATTTCTTCCATAATTACAGAGGCCTCGGTAAGCCCAAGGCCCGAGCCCCCATACTCGATTGGAATAAGCGCAGCAAGCCAGCCCGCCTGCGACAACGCCTCTACAAAACGCTCTGGGTAGCCCCTGTCTTCGTCAACCGACTGCCAGTACTTTGAATCAAATTGGGCGCAGAGGTCGCGCAAGGCCTCGCGCATGTCTTGATAGGCATCGACGGTGGGAATATCTTGCAAGGTCATTCTCCGAAGGAAATAGAGATCGGCGGGTTTCTGTGCAATTTAATTGTGCTGGATAGCTGCCGAGGCTGTCATGGTTACAGCCCCCTGCCCGTTCTCTGCCCATAATTCATAGAGGCTCTCATCAATAGCCCTTCCGCACAGCTTTAAGGGCTGGCCCTCGATCATGGGTAGAAGAGCTCTGAATGTGAAGGACAGCCATGTCGCACCGGGCTTCTGCTCGCGCAGTAACTCAGCCAAAAGAGTTGCAACCAAAGGGCCATGAACAACTAAGCCCTCGTAGCCTTCGTCTTCCATGGTGTAACGCCGGTCGTAATGAATACGATGACCATTGAATGTAAGGGCGGAGTACCTAAAAAGAAGAACACTGTCGGGTACTAGACGACGACTAAACTGAGGGATCCCTGCCAGTTGAATCGCGCTGGAGGAAGCGCTAGAACCGGCAGGCGAGGAATGCCCTCGATAGACAATGTCGTGAACCTCCTGCATTGCAAGCCCGGCATCGTCCGAGATTTCATGCAAGACCTTCACGAAAACAAGCTCGCCCGACTTGCCCTGCTTTTGCGCAATGCCTTGAATGCTTGAGACCCTGCGAACCTCGGCACCCAAACGAAGAGGGCGATGCCAGCGCAAATCACCTCCTGCCCACATTCGCCTTGGAAGGGATACAGGCGGTAGAAAGCCGCCTCGATGGGCGTGGCCGTCACGGCCTAATTCAGACTGCTTGGCGCAGGGCAGAAAATACAGCCAATGCCAAAGTGCAGGCAATACATCGCCCTGAGCAAAAGCAGGGCTCAGGTTAAGGGTTGCCGCAAGCGCATTGGCAGGAAAGATTGTAAGAGAGTCGTTTTGACTTTCTTGACGACCCAGCCATTGGCTAAGGCTTGGTTTTTGAGTCGGTGTACTGGCAGCGACCATGCTCTATCATCCTAACGAAGTCGACGACTTACGGGCCAACGCCCCCACGATCGCGTCACTTCCCAAAAAGTCAGCCCTTGGCGGAAATTGCTTTCCCGTACTTTAGGCGCTGCTGCTCTGGTTTTGTAGACTCAAAGGCAGATGCCTCGTTGCATCGTTACCTCGTTGCTTCGTAGCGCGATAAACAACCTGCCTTGAAACAGCATGCAGAGAGAACGTAAAGGTAGATTCGATTTGACCCTTAGAAGACCTTCAAACTACAATACAAGGCTATCTTAATCAGCACTGGGTCGGTAGCTCAGTCGGTAGAGCAGCGGACTTTTAATCCGTTGGTCGCGAGTTCGAGTCTCGCCCGACCCACCAAACACTGTATTACTTCACACGTGCCCTGCGAGGCCCTGGGTCTCTGCCAAAGCGCACAAGTCTTAGGTACCACAGCCAATAGCTGCAGACAGCGCCTACCAGGGCTAATACGAGGATTTCCACCTGTTGGGCGTAAACAACCGCTACAGACCCAAGCACAACACTAAAGAGCCACAAGGGAACCGAGGTTGCCGAGTTTCTTAACTCTGGAGACCAGTGCGCAAACTGCCTGCGAATGATTCGCGCCTTAATCAGGCTATGCAAATGCAGTCGGTCTGGAAGCCCAAAATGGGTCTTTCTCTGTACCCGACGAATGAGACTGAACACCGCCTCAATCACGGGATACCCACAGGCGAGCAGACTCGCCCACGGAGAAATCTCCGGGTTACGCATAGGCAAGAGCACCGCAAGCCAGCCCAATAAAAACCCCAAAAGATAGGCTCCCCCATCGCCGAGAAAGATCTTTCCAAGAGGAAAGTTCATCAGCCAAAAACCCAGTACCGCAAACACGAGAACAACGCAGGCACCAGCCAGGGGTGCGTCTCCAACCTGCCAGGCCATAAGCCCGAGCGCAGCCGCAGCAATCATTACGGTGCCACTGGCAAGCCCATTAAAACCATCAACAATATTGATCGCGTTAGCCACCCCCGCGACCCCCAAAGCGGTAAAGGCAACCGAGAAAGGCAGCCAGGTTAAAAGCAAGTCAATTCCGGGAACCTGCACATGGGTAAGGCTCACATCAAACAGCCACCACGCCAGCAACGCACTCACGAAAGTCGCTGACAATCGCTCCCAGACGCCACCACGCTTAAACAAGTCTTCGAAGAACCCCACCAGAAAAGCCGGTAGACCCGCCAAGAGCATGTAGGTAAGAAGCTGCCCTGTAGGCGTGTCTGCGAGAATCAAGTCTGCCCCAAGCAGAGACAGGTATACACCCAGGCCTCCAATGCGGGGGGTGGGCATTCCGTGCGCCTTCTGAATGCCGTGTATGGGGTCAAAAGTAAAGCGGCCATGAAGCCGCTTTGTCGAGACCACCACCAGGCAGACCAGAAAACTCAAAAGACTGGTAATCCAAAGTGTAGGAGAGGCAATCGAAAGCATAGGGTTTGCCGGTATCTTTTTGAGGTCAGTCTCGCAACGTTCTTAGGGCCGCAGCGCTAATACCGAGCTGATAAATAATCTGCGTCCAGTCTTTCAGGCCCCGCACAAAGACAGAGTAACCCGACTCCACAACCACCTTGTCAGGAACGATCACGGTATCCCCAGGCATCAGGTCAACGTCTTGCACAGGGTCCTGCATAAACCACCTGCTCATCGTGCGTCGCGCAAACCATTCACCGGACTCCACCTGCGGAAGTACCGCCGAGCCATCCGCCCGAAGGATAAAGGCACGATCAAGGTCGGCCGACGGTAGCGCGCCCGCCACCTGAACCACGTCCTTAAGCGTACGCCCCTCCCGGAACCGCAAGGCGTTCTCGTTTACCACGGCTCCGGCCACCTGAATACTCGATGGAACAGAAGGCACGAGAATGTCGTCACCATCCTCCAGAAGAATATTGGGTAGCCGGGTGAACAACGGGTCCATCTCGAGGGCCACTCTGCCGGTTGGTTCGATGTTGCGAAGACGGTCGATCGCCTGACGTTTAAAATCCTGGTTACGCTGGAACAAAAGCTGCTGGGCGGCAACCATTTCTGAAGACCCCCCGCTTACCACCGTAGGCTGCTCGGCATTTAGGCGGGATTCCAGCTGGCGCACGAGTTGCTGAAGGTTTTCGCGCTGTTGCGCCAGCACGCTGTCGCGTCGCAGAACGGTTCCAAAGAGATAGGCCTGGGCAGTAGCACCGCCTGCACGAGCCACCAACTGCGCAAGCGACTCGCCCGGCGTGATCTGATAGATGCCCGGAGCGGCAACTTCGCCCTGCAGACGAACAAGCCTCGTAGACTGAAGCCCAGGCCCTTTCACGTCTTTGCGGCGCAGCACGTTAATAACATCGCCGGGCTGGAGTTCAACGTTAGCAATCGAACTGCCTTTAACCACCGCCTGCTCGAGGTTAAAGTTGATGAGTTGCGGGGCCAGAGCCCCCGGTGCCATGCGCTCTATAAACGCCTGCTCCCAGTTAATCTCATCGGCGCGCAGTCTATCCCGCAGGCGTTGATAGCTGTTGTCCTGCTCTGCACGGGCACGACGGCTGGCCATAGCGGCCTGCTCTAGCGCAGTCAGTTGGGGCTGGGCAGCGCGTAAAGTCGCGGCGGGTTGCGGAGCCTGGGCTTCTGCAGTGGATAGCTGCAACTGACAGTCTCGAAACTCGCGCGTGCGAGGGCGAAAGCCCATATCAAGACATTTTCGCTCCTGCGGGCTGGCCGCCTCTCCGACGCGCGAAACAGCATCCTTTGCAGCCCCAGCCCCTGTTCCCAAGGGAGAATCAAGGCCGGAAGCCGGCCCATAACGCCGCAGAAAAAACGAAGGCGTCAGCAGCGCCTCTGGGCTGGGAATGACATCGCGGATGCGGTCTCCGGGAGATATCGGTACACGAACCGGCGGTTGATCAAGCAGTCGCAAGACAATCGCATTAGTAAAGGCCGGCTTGATTGGGAAAAAGCGCAGAATGTCGCCATCACGCAGGGGCTGACGGCGTCCGGCATCGTCTAAGGCAAAACGCTGCGCAGACAACGGTCTGGCCCGCTGGGGATCGGCTCGTTCCCAGATGATATCGAGAGGATTGGTGGTTACCGGAAGGCCCCCAGAAAGCGCAAGAAGATCATCAAGAGTGGTAACTTTTGAGCCAGGGGCTAGCTCGTAGACCGCTGGCTTTTGCAGTGCACCGAGCAAGGCCACCTGACGCCCAACCGGTGGAATGTGCAGGACATCGCCCTGCACAAGACGCATGTCATGGGGGCCACTTCGGCCCGACATAAAGGTGTAGAGGTCGATCGTAGCGACCACCTTACCAGAGCGAACGATTTCAATAGCGCGAAAGCTACCGAAACTGCTCGGCCCGCCCGTTGCAAACAAGGCGCTAATTGCCGTGCTCATAGAGCTTACCGTGTAGCGCCCCGGGTTACGCGCCTGGCCAACAATGTAGACATCAATACCCCGCAGACGCCCCACGGTGGCATAGACATTAAAGTCGGAAAGCGTTCTAGAAAGCACCGACTTCAGCCGCCGTTCAAGTTCACTTGCCCGTACCCCTGCAATCTGCACCGGACCCACCTTCGGGATCACCACAATGCCGTCGCGCCCAACCACCAGGCGCTGATCAAGGTCGAAGGTTGGGGAGAAGACCTTCACAATGATCTCATCGCCCGGGCCGATGAGGTAGTCACCAGAGACAGGGGTGGCAGCAATGGGTCCAAAGGGGTTTTGGGAGGGGTTTTGGTCCTCACTCAAAAGGTTGCCCGCGGGGCGCTGGTCTCGGGAACCTTGGATAGAGTCCATTTCGCCCAATTCAAACAGTTCCTGGCCGTAAATCGGCAGCGACTCCCCAATCGTGTTTTGAATAAACCGCTGAAACTCGTTGTTGGTAAACGGACGTACCGCGCGAGGGACAACACGAAAGGCCCCGCTCTGGTCGACTTGCTCAGCTTGTTCCGCTGCGCTAGCCGTTGATCCGCTGGCAGCAGCGGGCAGTCCCTGTAACAGCGACCGAAAGTCGAGCCCCGCCCCCGCACCCAGGCCCAGGCCCGCCTGAGCCAACGCGCCGCTCGCAGGAAGGAGGGAAACAATAACCAACAAAACCAGCGGGAAGAAAGTATGTTTCCTCAAGAACGGCCCTTTACCGAACACAACATGAGCAACAGTCTCTCGCCAAGAGAAGACCGTTTGACTGAGAGAAATCAGAATCTTCGTATGATACTTGAATGAGAACAGTCAATTTAGGCCTTTTTAGGCCTTCGGCCAGTCCGTTGACTGGAAATCTAGCCAGTCTATTCTTGGCTGGGTTTGGCGTTTTTGTCGCATCTTTTTTGCCAATAGAGGCAACGCGCGCGCAGCTTGCAACCGCAGTTATCGCAACCCCCTCGGCAGACGTCTTGCCACCCGGCCAGTTGTCCATCGGTTACAGCCGGTCGATTACCGAGTGGGGTCAGACAGACAACCCCGACCCCAAAGGCCGCAGCCTGACGGTGGGCCTAGGCCTATTCCCTGGGCTGGAGGTGCACGGCAGGCTCGTGCAAGGGGTGCGATTCCCAGGGCAGGCCGGTACCAGCGATCAAATGGTGGGCCTGAAGTACCAACTGCCCCTGCCGCATCTTCCGCTTCACGGGCGGCTTGCCGTGGGTATCAACGACCTGAGCAACAGCCGATCGGCCTTTCGTCATCAGTACCTGGTCGGCTCATTTGCGCTCGGCCCTATCGAGGGGCACCTGGGCTACGGAGCGTCAAATGCCTCCGATGCACTTTCCGGCGCGTTCGGCGCAATAGCACTGCGCATTACCGAGAACCTGCATCTGCTGGCCGACCATGACAGCCTAAAGACACGCACCGCGATTCGCTATGCCCTGCCACAATGGTCCGCGCTTCCCGACTGGCAGCCCTACATTACGTTTGGCTCGGGCAACATCATGTGGTCCTTAAATATCGATCTCGATGGGAAGTCGATGCGCAGGGCAATGCGCCCCGAGGCAGGGGGCCCGAGCCAAAGCTGGGAGCTAGGCAGCCTGACCCATGACACCGCATACAGCCCCCAAACGATGGCGGCAAGAGACAGAGCGGCGATTGCCGAGACCTTTCGAGATCATGGCTTTTCGGAAATTCGGGTCGAACCAAATAGCAGTATCGGCGCGCAGGCTGGCGCCATTGAAAGCAAACCCCCAGGTCAGCAGACAGTGTCTTGGCGGATCTGGGCAGAGCCGGTTGCCTACCGAAAAAATCGTATGGATGCGCTAGGTGCCGCTCTTGCAGCCTGGTTGAAAATTGCGGGTACTTCGGAGCAGCGGGTCCTTATTACCCTAACCCATCTCGGCCAGCCCATTCTGGCTGTAGAAACCTCAGGCCTATGCATCGCTATTTTTCGCGCACGCAGAGGCCGTTGTGATCTTCAAGAGGCCCTTGTCTTTCGGCCCCCGAAATCTCTCAGGCCTAGCCAAGAAAGGCCCGAAGCCGCCTTCCAGCCCCTCTGGCTGCGACCACAGTTCTCCTTTGGGCCAGTGCTTGATATGACCACCGGACAAGACGCGCGGCTTGCTGATACCTCCACGGGGCTTGCCCTGGGGATGGAACTGCCTCTGCGAACAGGCATGATGCTGCAGGGGCGATGGCTGGCGAACCTATCAGAGTCACCGGGCTTCAAAGGTCAAGAGGCAGCCTTTCGACAGGCAGGCCGAGGTATCAATACCGGACTCGACCGCCTTCTGGTGTCTGTGCAGCATCCATGGCTCGAAAACGCCCTCTGGACCGAGCTTGCCATTGGCAGGCATGGCCACGACCTGCATGGGCTTCTGGCCACCGCCAGCTGGAGCCCCGACGGCGGCAGGGTTCGCATCACCGCACAGGCCGGTGAACTCGGCAAAGCGCATCGCACCTTACTCGCCTCGGCGCGGTTATCGCTCGTGCCGGGCCGATGGGCGGTTGGGCTTACGGGTGGTCAGTTCCTCAATGAAGACGTTGGCTACCGTATCGAGAGCAGGCATCAGTTCGGAGACAACACCCTGTCGCTGTATTTTCAAGATACCCGGGATGGAAACAGCCGGGCCCCCGCAGCCGCCCAGGTGGTTGGCGTGCAGCTCGCATTAGCATTGGGGCCAAAAACAGCGTGGCGCATCGGCAGCGCCGGTACCACCTTGCGAACCACAGACCATATCGACCTTGCGCTTGCAAAAGACCGCGGTGGCCGTACGCCCCTGGCTGCAAGTGGCAGCTATGGTCGGCTTCCGCCCATGGCCCACGGGCTATTAACCGACACCCTCGATCGTGACCGCGCTGATAGCGCAGCGATTCAGGCAAACCTATACCGCACCCGCGCAATGCTGAGAGAGCACCACTGAAGCCTGTTTCCGCAAGTCGTAACGACTGGCGCATGCGTCAGGTGCTTCGGTATGGGCTCATCGTGCTTGCCCTCGTGGTTACGTCTGTACATCACCAGACGGGCCTCTGGCCTGCCCTTACCAGCCCGATTGAACTTGGGCTGCGTGACACCATGCAGCATGCCCTGGCATCGGACAAAGACCAGGACGAAGTGGTGCTGGTGGATATTCACGAACAGAGCCTTCAAACAGTTGGCCCCTGGCCATGGTCGCGCCAGACGCTTGCAGAGCTTGTTGATAGTCTGATCAACCAGTACGAGGCGCGGATCGTGGTGCTGGATATCGTTCTGCCCACCGCAAGAGATCGGCTTGGCGACCAGGCCCTTGCCCGTCTGGCAGAAGAAAAAAAACTCGTGCTCTCAGAAGTCTTTGACTATCTCGACCGAGAGCCCGCGCTTGCCTCTGGCGTACCGTCTGCAGGCGCCCCTCCCCGCCAGGAATCAAAGGCTGCCACGCCCCTATCTGCCAAGGGCTTTCTTGCTAACCATGAAGGCCTCGCCCGCGCGCCCTGTGTAGGCAATATTGGTTTTCTGCCCGACCGAGATGGCAAGCTTCGCCAGCTCCCACTTCTCACCGAATGGCAGGGCCAGCTGCACTTTACCCTTGCAGCTGCGGCGCTGGAATGCCTCGGCTTAAACGCCCTGCAAGGCCTGCCCCATGAGGCCCTGCAGCAAGGCCAGGGCCAGTATCGCCTGCGGTTCGCCCATCACGACAGCAGCTGGATCGTCATTCCCGCAGACATCTTGCTTGACCAGACCGCAGGCCCCGACCCTGAACTGCTGCCCTTGCTGCGCAACCGCATTGTCATTGTCGGGGCCTCTGCCCTTGGGCTCTCCGATCGCGTGGCCACCCCCTTGTCCTCAAGTATTAGTGGCATGTTTGTCCATGCCCAGTTGCTCTCAGAACTGCTCAGGGGCCAGACCCAAAAACTTAATCCGCCCATCGCCATGCGCTATAGCTTGATGGCCCATCTTGGTCTGGTGCTTGTGCTGGCGATAGGCCTGCTACGCAGTCGCGGCCTTGCCTGGCTGGCGGGCAGCGCAGCCACCGTGGTATTTCTCTGGGGCCTGCTCACCGCCTGGCAGACCAGCACTGGCGCGGCCGCCCCGATTACGCCTGCCTTATGGGGCTTTGCGGTGCTGGCCTTAGGGCTGATCCCCTGGGAATGGATCGAAGACCGGCGGCAGGCTCGGTCTACCCGACGGCTCTTGTCGCGTTATGTTGCCCCCGACGTGCTCAAAGAAATTCTCAAAAGCCGGCGAACAGACCAGGCCAGCCTTCTGGCCCCTCAGTCCACCATCATCACGGTTCTCGTGGCCGATATGGCTGGATATTCCGAAGCCACCAAGCTTTTGCGCCTCGACCAGGCCGCTACCCTTACCCGCTCGTTTCTCTCGGCAATCACCCGTCCGGTCTGGCAGAACCGCGGCACGCTTGACCGATACACGGGCGATGGGCTCGTGGCCTTCTGGGGGGCGCCTGTTCCAGACCCCGAGCATAGCCTGCACGCGCTAAAGGCAGCCCAGCAGATGCTCGCGGCCGTTGCGGCACTCAAAGCCGAACTGA